>ERZ651776.2399-NODE-2399-length-20354-cov-17.453864_pt1 | contig 20354 bp, 23 predicted proteins | sample MGYA00514761_ERZ651776 | MGnify/ENA metagenome assembly ERZ651776 | reverse complement strand
AATATGCTCATAACGCGACCATGTAATATATGTAATTTACCAAATAATAATAAAAATAAAAACATATGTATTAGTTGCATTAAAATATTGACCCCACATTTTGCAAATTGTAATTGTATATATTGTAAATAATTTTATATTAATAATTTTTTATTTGATATTTCATTTGGATTCCAAGATATATATACAATATTATTATTAGGAGCTGGTAGTATTTGAACAAATAAACCATTTTTTCTCAATGCATCAACGACATACTCAATACAGTCTGCTATTTTATAAAGAGGTTTGCCATATATATAATATGGTATTTCATAAAATATATTCATTCCACCAATGGTAGCAGTATTTTTTATTTTTATATGACATGTTTCAATAATTTTATCAAAAGTAATATATTTAGCGCTATTTTTCTTTTCTTTTAAAGAATATAATTCGGATAAAGATATTCTAGGAGGCATTTTTAATAAATATATATATTTATTAAAATCTTTTTAACTTTAAATCCACACAATGAGGTATATCAATATAAAGCAATACATATTGCAAAAATCATAATACATTATGCTTTCAGATTTAGGATATAGTAGCCATTACGTTTGAGGGTATTTGTTTAACTGAACTATCTTCAAGTTCATAAAACGGTACCATTTTATTATTATCAACTAAAACATCTACTTCTTGAACGGCCTTAGCTTTATTTAAGCCTTTATTAAATATACCATTAATAATGTCATCATTTATAGCATAATTAAAATATTTGATATCACCTATTTTAAGTACATTGTCCTGTTCTAATTTCCTAGTATCAAAAAATTGGCTTGTAACAGCAGAATTATTACTATCAGCCGATATAACATCTGTTAGATGTGGATTGATATATAATGGCGATTTATTGTCTCTTTGAGTTGCAGCACGGGGTTTTTCATCATTATAAGTAGTTTCAACTTTATCATCAAATACTAACATGCCATTTAAATATATTTTACACATAGAGAGATTCAATGATAGAATATTTGCACTATCAGCTATTTCTTTAATAATTATAGAAACCATAAACCATTTACTATCAAATGGTATATCCCATATACCTAATAAATTTTGATTTTTTGCTTCCCAGCTAGAATTTGCTTGAAGTAAACTACATTTGCCATTATCATAATTGGCACCTTGTTGATAAGAATCAGGAGATAAGATATTATTATAATCAAAAGCTAATTTTGACCCATTATGATTAATACGTATTAAAGGGTTTTTTGTTAATATTGTTGGAATGATAGTTTCGTCAGCTCCTCTTGCGGAACAATTATAATTATTAACATTATAATAAAAATGTTTTTCGCCTTTTAGTAATAAGGCTATATCTTTTTTATCTTTATTACATTTATCTAATTCATTTTTATCGGCATATAACCAAAAGTTATAAGAATATTCAGCCCCCCCTGCTTGATTCATAGAAGGTTTAATTGGTAAATATGTATTATGAGACTTGTTAGAAGTATTATATCTCCATTCTTTATTTGCATTAAAATCAAAAACACCTTTTATAATATCAACTTCTTTCTTAATATCATTATCACCATTAAACATATTATGTAATTCAATTAAATATATATTATAAGCGACGTATCCCATTAATAATAATACAATTAATGAAATTATAATTTGTTGTACAGGGCTACCTTCCATTATTATTTACTATCTATTTAAAATATGGAAATAAAAAATATAAAATGTTCACTTAATTTTGCATTTCTACATCAGCGGCTTTTAATTTATAAACGGGATTTCTCAATCCATAAGCACCAATACCAAGAGAAGCGAGCATACCATTTATAGGACCTTTATGGTACTCTTTATACATATCATTTTTATTTAAGTCGTAATTAAAAACGGTAAACTTACTTAATAATCCTGAAAATCCAAATGGACCCGGGTCTCCGGAATCTGTTCCACCCACTATTAAAGAACCTTCACATTTAAGATTTAATTTTTCTAATCTTAAATTTCCTTCTAATCCCGAGTTTCTATCATATTTTTGATAAAAGTTACCATCTAAATATGATGTTATTGAACCACCTCCTATATCATTTATCACAAAGCCTACATGTACCCATCTTTGTATTGGTACATAATCAATAGTAAAACCTGTTGTAAAGGTCGAACCATTTATCGTACAAGATTTGAAATCTTTAACACCACTGTCCGAATAGTAATTTTTACTTTTTAATGAGCTACATGAAGTCTCTAGGTCTGATATTAAAGCAAACCTTATATGTAAACTATTTTTATTATTGTCTAACATAATATAAGGACTTGCATTGAGAGGGCGTTTATTATCAGTTTCGTCGCTACTAATATGTGCTACATGTCTATATTGACCAGAATTGCTATTTATATTAAAAATATATATCCAGAAACAATACGATCTCTTATTACCATTGCCATTTTCTAATTTTTGTGTGAATGGTAGTTCCGTTAATTGATTGCAAAATAATGGTACATCCGAACCAGGAATCAATATTTTTTGCTGATTTAAAACGGTATCAGTTATAATATTATAAATAATATAGCCTACAATCGATGCAATAACAAGTAGAACAATCGCCAAAAAAAGTACACTTGTGTTATCACTTAGGGTTTCCACAATAGCATCTTTTGTTTCTTGAACGGATATATTACTTACAGCATTAGTTACGGAAGTTGCTACCGAACTAACAGCAGCACCAGTATCTTTAACTATTTTATTTTCAGTTACTACTTCGTTTGCACTTGAAAATGCAGATGATACACTATCTCCAACATTGTCTAAAACTGCGTTGTCATTTGTATTTTTTGGCTGTACGTCTCCCATATTTTTATTTTAATTATCTAATTAAAGGAAATAAATTTTCTGTTACATAAGTTTATATGATAATTTGATATTTGATAGTGCGGGAAATTACTAGAATTATAAGTGGCTTTAATATTTTTTTTTTGTAAAGACAAATAGCTTAGTATCTTTGTAAAACTCCCCATGCTTGATATTGCGCTCTTTTTATATTCAAATAATGATAAATAATAAACATATGAAGTAAATATGTTAATACATGCATCAACATTATTTTTAAACATATAATAATCATAATAACACATCATCTCCATGAAATTCTTATAATATTCGTTCTTTTTCTTATAAGTCCCTTTTCTATTTTCTAAATCTTTTATTAAGTTTTCATGAAATTTCAGTGGTATCATCCACGAATCCTTGCTAACAATTTTTTCTATTTTGTCTCTATTAAAATTATTATCATACAAAAAACTAATATCTGTATAATCTTCTACGATTAACTGATGTAAAACTTCTTTCGGATTTTCAATATCGTTGAATAACTTTTCTAAATTAGAATTTGAAGCACTATATAATTCATCTATATTTTTAATATTTTTTTTCGTCAGTAATGTTTTAATATCATTATAACTAGGATTATCTAAACTATATATTTTACACGCCTTTTTAATTTCACCGATTTTCTTTATAATATCATTGTTAGCAATACAAATTATAGGGATATTCTTGAGCTTATTTTCATTCAATAACTTTAATAAACAAACATTTATCGTTTTATCAGCGATAAATATACAATCGAAATTATCAATTATTATAACCTTATTTCTAATATTATTTGTTAGAAGTTGCATTAGTGAAGAACTTGTTGTTTTCTGTATTATATCCTTCATTTGTAACGATGTGTAGCAATTATTATTATCTATTGTTGTTATATCATAATTTAAATAATTGCAAATAGCATTAATTGTAAATGTTTTACCTATACAAGTTGTTCCCGACACTATTACGCAGCTTTCGGCAGATATCCTTTTATCATAATTAAAATTTTGTAACCATAATAATATTTCTTTATATGTTTTATGATTACCACAAAAACCGTCTATTAATTTGTTCATATATATATTAGCTCTATCATTAATACTGTTAAATATAAAACAAGTGCAAGCAATGGTAAAAGTAACATGACAGGTATTATAGTAGTTTCATTATCTATTTTATAACCAAAATGTTTCATATTACCATCACCATCGAACATAATATACGGTTGTGTTATAAATATTATAGCAACTATTATTAAATATATCACAAGTGTTATAATTCTTCTAGAAAACATTCTTTATCTATTATTTTAATAAGGAAAGAAAAAAATGAATTTGAATATATTATTATTCCTAGTTATTATTTTAATAGTAATATTGCTAAATATCCAATGCAATAAAGAGTATTTTAACACCGGAAATGCTTTGATAAGTGACAATCAACTAAACGTGGCAACTTCCTTATTAGTTTCAACTAATAGTATGGCTGATTTAATTGATAATATTAAATTAACTAACAAAATTAACGGTAATATTATCGGTATCAATAAACAATTAACCGTAATTATAGACCCATATATAAATTACTATGTTTTAAATAATAAGGTTGAATCTGAAAAATATAAACCGGGTATATTCGTATGTTTAAGCACTATAAGATTGGGTATATCTAAATGTATATGGGATATGAGAAAAAAAGCATTGGCATATGTTTCTATGACCGATTATCTATTTATCCAAGCTTTTCTTAAAGCATATAGGCAAGATATATCTAAAATAACGTTAATTAAACTTAGTACAGACGATTTAAAAAGCGGCTCTGTAAAGTTTGATTATTTATTTACTTATGTCGTAATTGATAGTAATTATATGAGTTTTCTAAAAGAACAAAAATATTTTATAAATGGTTTTGACGATGTTGATATACATAGGATTAAACCATTTTATCCTTTTATCAATGAATATTATGGGAATATCAGAGAACTCTTTAATAAAAATCCAAATGACCGCAAATACGAAGTATATTTAAGTAATAAAAAAACTTTGATACCAGCCATGTCACTGGATATTGTAAAATCTGTTGAAAATTTCATTACACGACTTAAAATGCCCGATGATTATCTAGAAGCCGTCGATAAGAATTATGATAAAGCCAATAATGTTGGTAATTATGGCTGTTATGGAAATGATAAAGTAACAAATAAATTTGAATGTGATTCTTTTTATAAATATGATGGTAGTATTAAAGATTATTATAGCAAATGGGATAAAAAATGTTCTCAAAATGAAGAATGTCCTTATTATAAAGCTAATAAAAATTATCCAAATGATAGGGGAGGTTGTAATGATGGTTTTTGCGAATTACCTGTAGGTGTTAAACGCGTAGGTTTCAAGAAATATATTGATACTGATGTAAATAGTCCTCTTTGTTACAATTGCAGTGATACAACAAGTTATGATTGTTGTGCAAATATTGAAGATAATAATGGTAATACCGATTATGTTTTTGAAAATGATTTTAGCGATAGAAATAAAAATAAATTAAACACAATAATTTCCTTATTAAATTATAGAGAGTCATAATTATTATGAATGATAATTACATAACATGTTCATTTAATTTGATATCAATTATAATAGTAATTATAATGTATTTTATTGTAATTCAGAAATATATAAATAGTGATAAAACTGTTGAAAATTTTAATATGAACGAATCCACCATTCGGTATAATAATTTGTTTAAATATAAGCCTTCTAATGCTAGAATTATGTATAATAATACTGGTGAATTACCATGGAATAGACATATTATTAATTCAAGTATTCCTTATGATATTGATATTAAACCCGAGGCACAAAATGTTTATTATTATGAGTTTGATAACAAAACATATGCGGAAAAATTGAAGAAATTATTTAAAAATAATTGCGAAGAGATAATAATAGCGGTTGAAGGAAATGAATGGACTAACTGGATTAACCCGAAAACATTAGATGACGAAATTATCAAAAGTAAACTAGTATTCCATTACAATAAAATACTAGAAATTATAACAACTTCATTAAATGAGGATGGTATAATGGATTTACCAGGATATGATGAAAAAAGAGAAATTCAAGTTGTACATGATATTATGTTAAGATATAGAACCAATATCAAAAAAAGCAATTATTTAATGTTTGATATTGATATGATATTATATCGTTCGGGAAAGTTTCAAGGAAAACATGTTAAAGTAGTAGCAGTATCAAATGGATTTACTGTTAATATAATTATGGTAAAGGTAATCGGTGTTATAGCAGAAGATAAAATTGTATTACATCCATATCGTGCATATGATATAATGAATAAAAATGATTTCAACCAATATGTACCTATGAAGTATGGCACAGCTTACAGTGATGTTAAAACAAGCCAAGAAAATACTTTTGAACTCAGTGATGATTATATGAATAGTGAAATAGAAAATTTATTATACAAAAAATTATTAGAAGAAAATATACCAGAAGATATGGATAAAAGCAATAATAATTATATACCACAGCCTGGTGAAATTATTGAGAGAGATAGATGTAATTTTTAGTTATATTATATAAGTAGTCTGGTAAATAGTTATAATTAGCATATACGGGTATATATTGATATGGTAATACAGTATAGTATTTTAAGGGAGTCATATTATTATAGCATATTATTTATTTATATATTAAAATAGAAATGAAAAAGAGTACATAATTTTATTTTTCTATGATTTTTATAAACTTTTATAAATTGTAAAGATTTTATTAATTATGTACTCATTTCACTCCTTTTTTAGATATCTATGTAATAAGGTGTTTTATTTATAACCTTATCGGGTTTATCTGTTAATAACAAATTATTACTTGAATATGGTATCAAAATATTATTTAAAATATAATCAAAATAAATTTGTTGATATGATTTAGATTTAGATTCAGGGGAGGATGAAGTAGCGGCATATTTGTTAGAAATAATTTTATATTCAACCATCAATACGTCAATTAACCCATATAATTCGGCTATGATTTCGTCAGTTGGAGGGGCAATTGTTTCGCTTTCGTCTTCAAATTCATTTTTTAAAAAGGATGTAATTATTTCTGTATAATCGGCCAATATTTTTAATATACTTTTTTTTGACCTAATTACATTTGCATAGCCGAAATCATATAACATAACATTATATTTACACGATTTAAGATAAAAATGTTTGCCATTAAAAATATAATGATAATAGCCTTTTTCATTATTTGTGTGCCATAAAAAATTACCCGCATGTATATCTTGGTGAACATTATTTACACTATTATGAAATGTACCAACGGATATAAAACATTGAAACATTATATTAAATAGCAATTCTCTATTCCTAGCATTTTTAGGGTGATCTATTAAACTATTTAAATCACCGTTTGCTATCTCGTTAATTGAAATAAGTTTTCTTTCCTTTGGATAATCAACAATATCACATACACATGTTTTATATGTTAATAAAAAATGCTTTGATTTCTTTGCTACTATTAAATTTTCAGTTATATATTCCATTAATCTAATTTCAGTATTATTCTCATTATTATTTTCCATTAATTTTGTTGCGATTGGAAAAGTTCCAAGAACATTTCGTATTGCTGTTTTATAAATACTCCCATTAAAACTATCGGTGCCTATTTTTTTCTCTAAATTGATAATATTTCTTATTGTAAATCCATCATTATCATCATATTTTTTTTCTTCCAAACATTCATTATGTTTTATATTTTGTAATTTTTTCAACATATAATTGTAATAGTAATTACGCATATCTAATGTAAAACGATTTATAAGAAGAGTGCTTTTTAGAAATTTTTGCACCTTGCTAACACTAGTGTATTTATCATCGTGTAGTAATAAGTCTGGTAAAAACACTTTATCGCTTAATAAGGATGTTCTATTCAACAAAAGCTTTCTTTTTATACTTGCTTGTATAATTCTAATTTTTGCATTTTTACCAGACGAAGACCTATTACTACTTATATTTAGAGACCCCGACTCTTTTTTAGGAGATACCTTAGATGCACTTTTCATTATTACTACTATTTAATAAAAAGAGTACATAATTTTATTTTTCTATAATTTTTATAAACTTTTAATAATTTACACTTTTTTATTAATTATGTACTCCTTTTACGCATATAAAGACGTATCTTATTTTTATATTATATAATGAAAATCATAGACTGTTTTATATTTTACAATGAATATAATATCTTATTATTGAGATTTACTGAACTGTACGATATAGTAGACCAATTTGTAATTGTCGAAGCTACATCAACTTTTGCAGGTAATAAAAAAGAACTCAACTTTAAAAATAACCTACGACTATATGAAAAATTTCTTGATAAAGTAACATATATTATTGTTAATGATATGCCAAATACAGAAAATGCATGGGATAACGAGAATTATCAAAGAGCTTGTATAGATAAAGGTATTAAAAAATTAGAATTAGATAATAAAGATATCGTTATGATTAACGATTGTGATGAGATACCTAATAAAAAACTGTTAAAAGATATTAAAAATAATAAAATAGTAATAAATGAAGAATACATATATGGATTAGATATGGATTTTTATTATTATAACTTTACATGTAAACAAGATATACAATGGATTAAAGGTAAACTATTAACATTGGCGAAGTATAATACTTCATTAATGAAGAATGATAAAAAACTAATTGAGCATATTAGAACTGCTCATGATAAATTGTTACAAAACGGAGGATGGCACCTTTCGTTTTTTGGTAATACAGATTTTATAATTAATAAAATCAAAAACTTTGCGCATCAAGAACATAATACTGATGCTTGTATAAATGATATTGAAAATAATGTTAAAAATAATAAATGCATTTTTGATAAAAGAAAACTAAAAAATATTAATATAAAAGATAACAATAATTTACCCGAAAACTATAAAATTATGATTTAAAGCTTTTCTAATTAAAATATATTTATAAGAATGTCAATTGTTAAAAGATATATTAGCTTATGCGATAAAGATGTTAAGTTTACAGCATTGGGATTAATATGTGGTTGTACTGGTTCGTATTTTAGTGTTTATGCTAGTGAACATACAAGTAGACTGATGCAAGGAGATTTTTCAAATGAAAGGCTACTTAAATTATTATATGCAAATATACTCGCCATGATAACAACATCTATACGGGGTACGTGTTTTGCATATTCACAAAAATGTATGAATGTCCGATTAAAGAAAATAATATATAATAAACTTATAAATCAAAGAAGTAAATATTATCAAATAACACCAGTAAGCACTTTATTAGAATACATTAATAATGATGTAAGAACTGTATCGGATCTTATATCTTTAAACATAAATGTAATGTCGCGGTCATCTATACATGTTATAGCTACAATTTGGTTATTAACTAATATATCATGGAAATTAACTGGGATAGCATGTATCCTTATACCATTGAATCTATTAATTTCAAATATATACGAAAAATTAGACAAATATTATATGAATGGTATTGATGATTTGAATAAAGAAATTAATGCATATTCACACGAAACCTTATCACATGTATCTGTGATAAAGACATATGCGAATGAAGATAATTGCAATACTAATTTTTATAAATTACATGAAAAAGTAAAGAAATATGATAAGAAAAACTCATTATTATATGGAATTAATTTGCTATTTATCAGTAATATACCAACATTTACAACAATAGCGATAATATTGGCAGCACGCTATTTGGATACAATGAATGGTCTAATAACATTTATATTACACAACCAGAGTTTATATGAGAATGTCAAAGCTATTATTCATTTCAAAAATGAATTTATAAAATGTAGAGAACCATATAAACGCATAATTGATATGTTAGATTCCGATGAATATAAAGGCGGGTATTATATACCACCAAAAAATGAAATAGAAGGAACTATTTCATTCAACAATATTAAATTTAAATATGAAAAATCAGAAACATATATTTTAGATAATTTTAATTTTAAGATAAATAGTGGTGATAAAATAGCAATTATTGGAGAATCTGGTTCAGGGAAAAGTACATTAGTTAAAACATTAACAGGTATATTATCTCCCGAATCAGGTAAAATATTAGTAGATGACGTTGATATAGAAACATATGACAACAAGTGGATAAAAAGTAAAATAGGGTACGTAGCACAAGATAGTATATTATTTAGTGATACAATCGCCAATAACATAGCATATGGTTACGATAACGCAACATATGATGAAATAGAATATGCGGCTAAACAAGCTAATGCACATGATTTTATTATGAAATTACCTGAAAAATATGAAACAAAAATAGATGGAACAGAATTAAGCTCTTTATCGGGTGGACAAAAACAAAGAATATCAATTGCGAGAGCATTAATCCGTAAACCAAAAATATTAATATTTGACGAGGCTACATCTGCATTAGATCCAAAATGTGAAGAAACAGTTCAAAATACAATAAGAGCTTGTTTGAATAATAAGAATATAACAATAATCATAATAGCACATCGTAAGTCGGCTCTTGAATTAGCAGATAAAGTATATAAATTTGAAAATTCAGAATTAATACTAACATAAAAGTATAATATCTACCTTTAAATAGGATGAAAATTAGTTTTATAAGTAAACTACCAAAAAAAAATAATATTATACATATATCATCTCGTGAAGAAAAAGGTAGTATTAAAATAGAATCATCATTAGATATTATAAAATTGTCGAAAAGCATAAATACCATAATAGATTACAACACAAATATGAATAAAGAAGTAATATTCAATTTAAGAAAATTGAGCAAAGATAAAATAGATGCGTTTATATATAAAATAGTTCAAGGTTTATATTCTTTTAATAAGTATAAAAAAAATAGTTTCAATAGAAATATTATTTTTCACGCACCACATTATAAAGCGCAACAAAATAAAATAATAAGTCTTGTTAACTCTGCAAATATTACAAGAGATTTAATAAATGAACCAGCGAATAAGATAACACCTGAAAAGTTTTCAAGATATGTTAAGACGTATTTCAAAAAGAGTAAAAGAGTAAATATTAAAATATTAAACGATAAGAATATACAAAAATTAGGGCTAAATTTAATACATGCTGTTGGCGGGTATTCTCATAACAAACCCAGGGTTGTTATATTAGATTATAAGCCTGTTAAATATACAAAGACAATATGTTTAGCTGGGAAAGGGGTTACAATAGATACTGGTGGATACTCTGTAAAAAATGTTAAAGGTATGAATAATATGCATATGGATAAAGAAGGAGCATGTGTTAGCATTGGGTTATTTGATAATTTAGTTAAGCAAAATAGTAAAAAAAGAATAATATGTCTATGTCCTTTGGTGGAAAATATAGTATCAAACGCGTCGACGAAACCGAAAGATGTAGTTACAGCATATAATGGACAAACCGTTGAGATTGTTAATGTTGATGCCGAAGGTAGATTGATATTGGCAGATACCCTAGCATATATATGTAAAAATTATAATCCCGATTACATTTTTGATATAGCAACTTTAACATCTGCAAGTGATGTGTATTGTCATAGTAGTTTTTCTTATTTTACTATAAATGAGAAACTATCTAATATAGCATCTAAACAGTGTTTAGAAATTGGTGAAAAAATAATAAGAATACCTCCATGGCTTGAATATATGGAATATATTAAATCTAATATCGCGGATGTTAAAAATAGTGGATATAAATGTAAAAAAGGTGATGATTTTATGGCAAGTTTATTTCTTATGAATTTTGTAGAAAAAAAATATAGAAAAAATTGGATTCATTTTGATGTTAGAATGATGAGTGATAATAATGAATTAAATATAGCAGAAGGATTTGGGACAATATTAAAGATAATTAATAATATCTAAGCTACTTTTTGCTTTTGCCATTCTTGTGCAATTTTAGAGAATCTTTCTTTTGCGTCTAATTCGGGATTTTCGTCTTTAATCTTTTGTTGCATATCTTTAACAAATTGTTGGTATGGATTAAGAGGTTTCTTTGGTAGATCAACACCATCCTTTTTATTTTTTTTCTTAAAATCATTTAAAATTTCTTTGATTAGATTTTTGGAATAAGTTTCAATATCATTTTTGGTTTCAATTGTATCAGGCATATCCATGATACGTTGTTTAAAAACCTTAGCAATAGTAACGGGGGTAGTTTTATCAGTCATTTTAATAATAATATAAAAATATTTATTATCAATTTTTATTTATATAAGGTAATCTTATAATAATATATTAAAAATGAAAACGGTCGGTATTAATATACATTCTGGATTGGGTAACCAGATGTTTATGATATTTAATATGTTATCATATTATATTGATTATTGTGATGACTATAATATATATTATGATAAAACAAACTTTAAAACTGAGAGATATTATTGGGATAATATGTTCGATGGAATAAAGGATAAAGTAAGTGATAAGTGTGATATAGTTAAGAAATATGAAGAAAAAGAATTTAATTATAATAATATACCAGAATATGAAGATGATGTAGTATTACAGGGTTTTTTTCAAAGCGATAAATATTTCAAACATAATATAAATAAAATCAAAGGAATTTTAGATATTGATAAGAAAATATTAGATATTAAAAATGAATACCCAGAATATTTTAATAGAAAAACTATTGCTATACATTTTCGTATAGGTAATTATTATAATTTACAAAATATGCATCCTATTAAACCCGTACAGTATTATTTAAATGCATTGAAAGAATTAGCTAATAAAGACGTAATGTTACAGGATTATAATATTCTATTATTTTGTCAAGAAATTGATAATAATTTTGTGAATGAATATATTAAAATTATTAATCAACATTATCCAAATATGAATTATAAAAAAGTAGCAGATAATATTCCAGATTGGAAACAAATATTATTAATGGCTTCATGTGATAATTTTATAATAGCTAATAGTACATTTTCGTGGATGGGTGCATATCTAGCAAAAAAAGAAAAATTAGTAGTTGCCCCTAATACATGGTTCGGACCATACTATAAAAATAATAAATTACATGATTTGCGCCCAGAAGACTGGATTTTAGCAGACGATTAAGACAATAATTTATAAATATGAGAGAATTCTTCATTATAAGATTGCGATGGTGTTTCTAATATAATAATAGGCTTGTATTTTTTCAAAGAGGATATAAAATTATTCATTTTAGAATTTGATATCGTACCATTTAACATTACTGCGTGTCTATCTTTTCTCGCACCTTTACTAACGAGACTGTTATTGAGATGGATTAAAATAACGTTTTTAGCATTAGTTTTACTAAATAAGATTTTGAAAGCTTCGTCTAATTCGTAACCCAGCGCCCAAGTATGAGCTGTGTCAAAACACATACCCATATATCTTTGTTGCTCTTTTGAAAAACTATTATGAAAATCAACAAAATCATTTAAATCAGTTAATAATTCGGTGCCCTGCCCAGCAGGTGTTTCAATAATTAATTTAGTATTGAGTTTTTTAAATATCATATTATCTAGGATAAACTCAATAGATTTTTTCATATTATCAAGCCCATCTTTATAAGACTGTTTTACAAACTTGCCGACATGCAATACGACTCCTTCTGAACCAATTAGGTCAGCAATTATTAACTCATGTAAAATTAATTTTATCCAATAACATTCTTCGATAGGAAGAGTCCTTTTATTTATTTTTAACTCACTAGCAATATTAATAACATATGGCGAATGAATGATTAATTTAAAATTGTTTTCGTTTAGATATTTTTTAATGTCAGATGATATAGTCAAATAATTTTCAATATTGACTAGTGATGTACTTCTGGGATTAGATACAAATATTTGTAAACTATTACCACCAGCATTTTTAATATTTTCCATAGTTTTTATAATAGTTTTTTCACGACTAATATGCGCGCCAACATAATTAGTTGCCATTGATGTCTTAATAAATGGTAATATATCAATTTTTATATAAAAAATATTGTTATTTTACTATTATCGTAAGATAATTTAGATAAATGAATTATCTGGTAGATATAGAAATCATAAATAAGACAGAATTATTTGCAAAAGAAATAATGGATACATATGATGATTCGCATAATTTTAGTCATGCATTGAGAGTAAAGTGTTTAGCAACGAAGATAGCGATATCAGAAAATTTAAATGATACGGAAATATTTGAAGTAATATTGGCTGCGCTTGTTCACGACATTTGTGATATTAAATATAAAGACGAACAGGTTCACGAGAAAAAATTAACAGATTTTTTTGAGGATATTTTGGACACATATACAATAAATAAAATAGTATATTTGGCATGTAATGTTAGCTTATCCAAGGAAATTGAAATGAATGGTGCAAATACCAAATCTATATGTTATAACTTAAATAAACAACTCGATTGTATTAGAGATGCAGATAGAATAGAATCATTGGGTTCAATGGGTATATCGCGATATTTTACATATGGTATAATAAATAGAAATAATAATATTGATACTATTATTAAAAATATAGAACATCGCACAACAATTTTAATGCAACATATTAAAACAGAAAAGGGTAAAACAATTAGTCAAGATAAATATAAAATCATTAAAATGTTTATTGAAGATTATTATACTACTATACACAATTATCATAACTATTAGTGAAATTTTGTGTAAATATATTAAATGGACCTTTTTTGCATTCACCAAGTAGCGAGGAGTTATCATTACATGTTTTATAAATAGAATTAGTTTTAGACTTGGATTGGTAATTAAATAATCCACCGGATAACATACTATTTTTATAGGTATTAGATAAGTCATATTGATTTACCCAATCCCCTTCGTTATATAATGGTCTTTTATATAAGCAACTCTTTTTATTGACGGAAAGTCCCTTATTTAATTCACTTTCGTTTGTTTTAATATTATAAATATCATTGTGATAGTTATTATTAAATTCGCATCTTTCCATTTGTATTCTATCAGAAAAGTTTCTATTTTGAGTTAAGGTATAATCTTTTGATAATATTGACATATTATTACAAGATTGTTTAGTACTAATATCGCTCATATTATAGTTTTCATCACAGTCTAGTAAATAATAACTATTCATAATTCTACTATTAACTAAATAAAAAATAATAATTAAATAGAATGATATATAATTTAACTAATTTAAACAAAAAAGATATCAATAAAATATTAATTGAACATAATAACGTGGTCGTATTATATCATTCTTATACATGTGGATATTGTATAGATTTGATGCCATTATGGAAAAGAGTAACTAAAAAACATGTTAAAGATAATAATGTAATAATAATTAATGCCGAAGCTAATGATATCAAATATTTGCGCGTTAAATTTAAAAAAAATATAATTGGGTATCCAACAATTATGAAATATAGTAATGGAAAATTAATTGGAGAATATGATAGAGAAAAAAAAGCAAGAAAACTAAATAATTTTTTTACAAAATAATTTAAGGATTATATATAATATTATTAGTATTAAGAATGACCGAATCTGCTTCAATAGTAGACGATGTAATTAATGAAGAAAGAATAGAGCCGACTACGGAAGAATTAGATACTTTTAAGAATCTAGTTAATGATTGGTTTAAATATGACGACCAGATAAGAAAATTACAAACTGCTATAAAGGAGAGAAAAAATTATCAAAGAGTATTAAATGGAAAAATTGAACAATTTATGTTTAATTACAAATATAATGATTTAAATACGCAACATGGTCGTATTAAAACAAATATCAAGGAATGTAAAGTGCCAATCAAAATGAATGATATAAAAACAAAAATAATGCAATATAATAATTTATCAGGGGAAGAATTACTCAAACAGATTTTTGAAGAAGATAGACAAACTGTTGTTAAAAAGAATATTAAAAGAATTATACCAAAAGTATCATTAACCTTATAATTTATGTAAATTTACAATCACATACGTTCTTTTTATGAATTGTGCTTCGGATATCGTCATATTCATAAGAAGTAGAATAATATGCATTTCTGATATTATTCTTAATAATAGTATCTTGGCAATTCGGACAGGGTCTAGAATATTTCAATGGATTATTAAGACGTTTGGGGCCTATTCTGACAACATATATATCGCAATCACGAAGAATATGTTTTTGTTTTTTTTTTATTCTAGAAATGGCAGCAACTTCTGCATGAATACTGAAATCTCCCATATAGTAATTATAACCGGATGCTACAATTTTATCTTTATAAACAATTACTGCACCATGTTTATGTGGATACATTGGGGATTTTTCAGCAATTTTCGCAGCAATTTGAAGATAATCTCTTTGTTTATCACTTGAAAAACGAGGGGTTATATTATCATTACATTCAAAATATTTTGATGTAAATACTCCTAATAGTTTTTCATTAAAACTTTCTGTACCTTCTTTATATTTTTGTCTCTTAGTCCTCAACGTAGAGGACGGCCTAATCAGTGCATTCATAACATCTACCATTTTATATCGCAATTCTTTTAATATCGTACAATTAAAATCATAAAAATAAATCAATTTTTTATTTTTTCTTCCCACCTTTTTTATTAAGGAATCCTTCACTTGTATTAAATAACGGTTCTGGCATAACTTTATTTTGCGAACTCATAGTTCGCGCAGTGATTTTTTTAGGCATTGATATACTTTTGGTTTTATTAGAACTACTTAGTTTTATATCTGATATGTTAGATAGAGAAATAGGTTTATTTTTTTTAGTATTGTAAAATTTAACATTGGCAAAATCACGTATAGTACGGGGTTTTGGTGAAGTATTATCTCTTCTTTTAAATGCCTCATAATCCTTATTATATACGAATGAAATTAAGTTTTTTTTATATTCTCTAATTTTCACATCATTATAAACGCGTTTTGTTCCTGATTTATATGTAACAGCTATAATATAGCTTGTTTCCGTATTAATATCACTTTTACTAACACTATCTCCCTTTGATATATTTGATATACCACGTTGTATTGGACGCATACGATGTTTAGCCATTCTTAACATGTTTAGTAATTTTTTAGGTAAGAACCCTCCCTTTTCCATATTATATTCTAATTAATATATATATATATATATATATTATAAAGAAGGTATTTCATGGTCATAACATAAATTATGAACATTTAAAGATTCGTGTCTACCAACACGCTGTGCTCTACCAATAGCTTGTTGTTTATCAATATCCATAGAATGTAATATAATAACATCAGTTGCACAACTAATATCTATACCCGAACCAGCATATTGAGTAGTTAATAATATGACTTTAACTTTACCAGATTTGAAATCATTTAATACCTTCATCATATGTGACGTATGACCTTTGAGTAAAGAGTGGGTTATATTATGTCTATCAAGTTCGTCAATTATTTTTGTAAATGAATCAACCCTACTAAATATAATAAATTTGCCATTTCTATTATTTTTAATCAATTCCAATAAGGTTTCCTCCTTATTTAGTAGTCCTTTGCCAAGTAATTCATATTTACTAGTATTTATTATTTCATTTTTATCTTCTTTTTTATTAGATACAATTGCTGTTAAATTTTCTGTACTTTTAATTTCACATCTACATTCGGGACATCTTTTATTTGTAATACTGGCATTATTTAGATATTGCATTAAACATGAACCACAAAATATATGAGTACAATCAAGCAAAATTGGATTTTTGATATTATCTAGGCAAATAGAACAAGTCTTATTTTTTATTTCTGTAATTCTTTCTGTTAAATCTTTAAGTTTTTCTGCTAAAATTTTTAGTTCATTATCTATATTTTTAATTTTATTCGCTTTTTGTTCACTTGATATATCAAGATCCGATACAAAATCACGTTCTTTTTGTTTATTATAAATAGATTTATTCATATCAGCGCATATCAATTTTGCTATACCTTCCTCTGTATCATTTTTCCCACCCAATTCCTTAATTGCACCAGAAATATCATTTGCATTAATTTTTTCTAAAACACTTTGATTAATATAATTTTTAATTGCTTTTAAATATTTAGACATTTTACATAAATAATATTTTTCGGTCATTGCAGGGATTTTAAAGCTTTCTTTAACAAAATTTTTATTGCATTTTACTAACAAATATTCAATATAGTCTTCTTTTAATATATCCTTAATATTATAGTATTGCGAATAAGAACTTGAAGAGTATCTATCACATACATTCATATATGTACCACTTATCAACCAAATAAATAAATAATTAAATATTTCTATTTTATTAATTATATCATGACATTCGTCAATTATAATACGTTTCCATCTATTGATAAACTTGTCTTTATAACTATTATTATAATAATCTAATAATCTTGATAGTGTAGTATTCTTAATCAATACTACATCATATTGATTAAAATAATCTATGATATCTTTTTCATTGTTTAATATATATTCGGGCAAAAACTTTTTAATATAAGTTAAACTATCAATTGCGATATATTTTAATGATGTATTATTTTTTAGTGTTTTTTCCCATTGTACGTATACAGGTCCCCTAGGAACAATAATCAATGTAGATGAAATCATATCTTGAATATTTGGAGTTTTTTTATTACTAGATACTGCTGTAAAATAATTATAAGCCTTATTACTATGATAACTATTTACCATAATATCATTAATATGTATATTATTTAATGGATTATGAGCTATAATTGATAAAGCTGTTAATGTTTTGCCATATCCAACAATATCACCAAGTACACCAATATTTGTTGATATTTTAATATTATCATATGTATCATTATATTTTTTTATTTTGTAATTTATGGTTCCAATATTTTCCATATGAATTGCTTTATACAAACATGCCAACTGATGTGGTTTTAGATTCTGTTTTATTTTATTGGGTTGACAGCAACGCGGAGATAAAGAATCTATTTCTAAATTATATACAATGTCACTATTAGACATTTAAACTTATCTATTATTACACGAGTATATTTTATATAGCTTTTATACAAATTAATTTTACTAAAATGATATAAGAATTTGTTAATTTTATTAATTTAATATGGAAGAAGAAAAAAATACTGTTGAAAATGAAGTACCAAAACTTAAAAAAATAATATTTGCTCTCCCTGGTGATAATTTTAGTTCTAAATTTTTAATTGCTTGGACAGCAACTATTAGTAAGCTATGGGATATGCGTAAATATGATATAATGATATCACCTTCAACTGGTTCTTTTGTTTCATTTGTTAGAATGCATACTCTTGGATTAGATACTTTAAGAGGTGAAGATCAAAAACCTTTTAATAATCAAGATTTTGATGTATGGATTACAATTGATAGTGATATTGTATTTACACCAGAACAAGTTGTTGAATTAATTGAATCAACAGAACAACATCCAGTTGTTGCAGGAATGTATAGAATGTCTGATTTAACAAATTATGCATTTGTAAAGGATTGGGATATAGAACATTTTAAGAAAAATGGTACCTTCAAATTTAGCACACCTGATGAAATTGAAACATGGAAAAAAGAAACTGAATTTAAGTACTACCCTGTTGTATATTCTGGTATGGGATTTATGGCTGTTAAAAAGGAAGTTCTTGATAAACTAAAATATCCATATTTTAATTCTGAACTAGAAGTAATTGAATGCGAAGACGGAAAAAAAATCAAAGATATTTGCAGTGAGGATGTAGCATTTTCTAAAAATATTAACAAAGCAGGGTATCAAATAATGATTAATACAAATATTCGCGTTGGTCATATTAAACCACTTATTATTTAATTTATTTTGTTTTATATAATTAAATGGAAAAATTATCATTATATTTTGAAAAAATAAGTAATTATTCGCCACTTATTGTACTTATAATATATTTAATATATTACATTTTTACTAATTCTATAATTACAATAATAATATTGGTAATAGGAATATATGTTGGATTTTATTTAAATAATTTAATTAAAGAATATTTAGATCATTATAGAGATATTATTTAGTTTTTAACATATTTTCTTTTAGCAACTTGCTTAACCGGTTTTTTTGTTTTACCGCCTTTTTTTTGTTCTTCTTTATCATCATCTAAACTTTGCTTAATTAATTTTTCTTGTTCTTCTTTATCATCATCTAAACTTTGCTTAATTAATTTTTCTTGCATTCTTTGTTCTTCTTGCATTCTTTTATCTTCTTGTATTCTTTGTTCTTCTTGTATTCCTTGCTCATCTGCATCTTTTGTTAATGTTACTGCTGCTGCTGCTGGTGCTCCTGTTGCTTCGTTTACTTCTACATCTGCTACGCCAGTATATTTTTGTATAGAATTTTTATCAAAATCAGTATTTATTGAATAATAAATACTATCCGTATTTTTGTTGTATATAATA
>ERZ651776.2397-NODE-2397-length-20360-cov-4.962136_pt1 | contig 20360 bp, 14 predicted proteins | sample MGYA00514761_ERZ651776 | MGnify/ENA metagenome assembly ERZ651776 | reverse complement strand
CCTCCATTCCCTCCACCCCCTCCAGCGGGGATGATCTCCTCGCCTTCAACTTTTACTGTCCTAAAACTGGACAAGTCCAATTCCTCAGGAAGTAAAACATCAACATCGAGCTTCTTGATGGTCCAATCTGGTGTGGCAACGTAACGCTGCATTTCGATGAATAGGTAAGGGGGGAAATTGCTCATGCTGTTGGTCTTGAAGCCTTCTGCTGTTTGGTTTCCTTGTAGGTGCTCCCAATTCATGCTGATTGTAGACCCGGCGCTCCATTTTTCTAAACAAGCAGAAAAGTTGACACTGCGCTTCTTGGCTCCCTCGGGATTGGGTCGCTTCTCGCCCACCACTCCGTCATCTTCAACCTCCACGGAAGTCTCCATAGGAATTTGCAGCCTCAAAGTCCTCTCCTTTCCACCCGCATTATATTTTACTTTACCATCGGCGGAGCAGGTGAGTTTCTCAGTGACCCTAAAGCTGAACAGCTCGCTCGTTAGTGGAGCCTCAACGCTTCCGTCATTTTTGTTCTTCAAGCGGTTGCTGGACTTGGCCTTGATCTCAGCTCTATCGAGCTGATCGAGAAAGTAGTTCATGTATTCGCTCGAGTCTTGCTGCTGGCCCGTTTTGAAGTCGACGTGATTGCCAGCCACGGTCTGCTTGAACATTCTGGGCTTAACTTCCTCAGCCGATTCGTAGGCTCCACTCGTCAGCGCAATGCCTAGCTTGGCAGTCTGAGTGAGAATATCATCGCCAGGGCTGCTGTTCGGGGCTGATCTGATCAGCTCGTGGGACAGGACGTCGACATGACGATCGCCAGATGCTTCACTTCCTCCGTATCTTGCCTTAAGCTCGCCAATCTCACCACCCAGCAAGACCTGCACAGCCGAGTTCATGTAGCAGCTGTTACCAAGGTTTTTCAGGCCCTGGTAGCCCGGCCCCTTGACAGAAACCAAATTTTTGCCGCTCTCTGTAATAGCATCAAAAGCATAGCTGAAATTCAGATCCACCTCCATCTCGGCTGTACTCTTTTCGGTCTTGTTGAGGCTTGCCACATTAATGCCCCTTTTGGAGAGTAACACTGGCAGATTAGGGATCTTGACAGGTCCGTCCTCATCAGCGGCGTATGAATAGCAGTCGGCCGTGTTTGGGTCACTCGTGATCGTGCCGAGCTTCACAGCGAGAGGATAAAGCTTCCCTGTCTCCTCAAAATGATCGAGCGCTCCGTTGCTGCCACCAGAGCCATCCCAGTTCTTCCGCCCACCCCCGATGAACCCGGTGGACAGATTCAGCCAAAGGTTCTCCGTCGCCCCTGACTTCTCACAGGCCCAGTCTTTGGGATTGGGAGAAATCATCTTGTCATTTTCGACAAAAGGCAGCGCATCGGCATACTTGGAAACAGGGATGTCCTCGTTCAGCTCCCAAGAGGATAAATCAGCAATAACAGCAGCTCCCTTGTGGTTCACGATGGAAAGCGCTGACTGCAGGACCTGCGGGTTTCTGCTGTGTAGCGCAGAAAAAGTAGGGGACACTGACAGGTCGGTCAAAGATTTTGTCACGTCAACCTCATCCATTGCAGCTAGAGTTGGTCCTACACCTTCTGCCGTGGGAGAACTGAAGAATGCAAGACTGTAAGTGGTAATTGTCTTGAACTTGTTGCTGTCGTCCTGGTAACCACCCTCTACGTTGATGCCAAGTTTTACAGGTTGCGGAGGAGTGGGCGGATTCTCCTTGAACTCCTCCTTTAGCTCCTTCCGAGTCTTTACATTGATATAAAAGCCCCCTTCCTTGATTGCAGCTCGGGACAAACAAGTCAAGTGCTTCAGACTTGTAAAAATACCTTCATCACCGTCACTGTTGGAAAACGACAAGCAGCATTCCTCCTTGTAGACTCGGTCGCTCGCGCTCGCGATTCGGCAAAAATTCAAAAGATTGTTCCCATCTGACTCTGACAAAGGAGAAGAGAGAAGGGAGGCAAAACTCAAACTCAAGGCAGCCATGTAGAAGTCGATGTGCGCGAGTCAATTTAGTTCGTGAGTGTCTTTCGCGTGTCTTGAGGGTGGTGGATTGCGCTCTTATATTCACACGGCTTCTTTCTGGCGCAGAATTAAAAAATTACTGATGATTACGCCCGGGGGGGTGGCGTTTAATCTTGGAGCCAAATACCACCGTTTTTTGAAGCCAAAATCTAGGTCATGCCAACTTTGACCATAAAAACCCTGAAGGGGGAGAAATTTACCGTCGATGTAGAAAATACAGACAATATCGGGGCCGTCAAGACCGCCATTTCCGCTGCCAAGGGGGCAGCCTTTCCTTCAGACCTGATGAAGCTTATCCACAGTGGTAAGGTCCTTTCTGACTCTACATCCGTCGATAGTGTTGGGCTGAAGCCAAGTGATTTCTTCGTGTGTATGGTCAGCAAGGCCAAGAAAACTGCTGCTGCTCCTGTTGCTGCTCCTGTTGCTGCTCCTGCTGCTGCTCCTGCTGCTGCTCCTGCTGCCGCACCCGTTGCTGCCCCTACACCGGCACCTGCACCGGCACCTGCACCTGCACCGGCACCGGCACCGGCACCTGCTCCCACCCCAGCTGCTGAGAGTTTCCCTGCCGAGGTTGTGCAAAACCTCATTGATATGATGGCATGCTCTGCTGAGGAAGCTAATGCTGCCCTGCGTGCTGCTGGTGGAAATGCCCAAATTGCCATTGAAGTAAGTGCTAAGACAGTGTCGAGACACAGTGCCGCAGTTCCGACAAAGTGCGGACACAGAGGGCTTATAAAATTTTCTGGCCCACTCTAACTGAACCAACCACAACCTCTCTCCTCTGCCCACTTTTCTTCCCACTCATCTTCCCATTTTTCTTCCCATTTTTTTTTTCATAATTGCAGTTTTTGATGTCTGGAATTCCTGACAATCTTCCTACCCCTCCCCCTGCTGCTGCTGCTGCTGCTCCAGCACCTGCCGCTGCCGCTGCCGCTGCTGCTGCCAGTGACGCCAGCCCTTTAGCTGCCCTCCGCGCTCACCCTCAATTCGATGCTCTCCGCCGGCTGGTTCAGACGAATCCCGAACAGCTCCAGGCCGTTCTCGCCCAGATTGGGGCTCAGACGCCTGAGCTCTTGCAGGCCATCAATGCGAACCAGAACGAATTCATCGCCATGATGAATGAGCCTGTGACAAGTGCTCCTGCTGCCTCTCCTACCCCCGCTGCTGCCGCCGGTACTCCCCCTGCCCCTGGCGGAGGGCTCCCTGGTGGGCTCGGCGGTTTGATGGGTGGCATGGCTAACCCCGCCGATATTGCTGGCTTGCTGAATAATCTAACTCCTCAGCAGAGAAATGATATGGCACAGGCCATGGGAATGACTCCCCAGCAATTGGAGGCAACAACTCAGATGATCCAGAATATGCCTCCCGAGGCAATGGCGCAGATTGCTGCTCAGATGGGAGGAGCTGGTGGCCCTGGGGGAATGGGGGGGGGAGGTGGAGGGGCTCCTCCCGGAGCTCATGTAATTCAGTTGACGCAGGAGGATATGGAGTCGGTGAATCGCCTCACAGCGCTCGGCTTTGATCGCAACGAGGCTGCCCAGGCGTTCCTCGCTTGCGATAAGAATGAGTCACTCGCTGCCAATTTGCTCATGGACGGTGGCTTCGGTGGTATGGATGACGGCTTTGGAGGGGGGGGGGGAGGGGGGGGCGACCCATCCGGTGACATGTACGACTGAAAAACTTACTTCGAGCAAGCTTACTTCGAGCAAGCTTACTTCGTGCAAGCTTACTTCGTGCAAGCAAATAAGTATAGGAACAAATAAGCAGAAGAACATGAGGACTGGTTTGGGTGTGTTCTGTCGAAAGGGTGTTGTTAAAACCTCATTCCTCCTTTGGTTTTTTTTGTTATTCAAGTATTGTGTCATTAATTGTTCAGCGTGGCTTGGTTTCCTCTGTCTGTCTGTTTGTTTCTTTTTGTGTCAATTTGTTATGCTCTGAGTGTGTGCGGTCATAACATGCCGATGAAATAATGGTAATCATATGGTCATGGTCATCATGTCACTCATTCACTTCTTCCCTTTTGTCTTTTTCGCCGACTTCTTGGAAGTTGCTTTTTTCGCTGATTTCTTCACTGTCGATGGTTTCTTAGCAGGGGTCTTCTTCGCGCTCTTTGCCGGTGTCTTTGCGGTACTTTTAGCAGGCGTCTTTTTGGAGCTCTTTGCGGGCGTCTTTTTGGAGCTCTTTGCGGGCGTCTTTTTGGAGCTCTTCGCGGGCGTCTTTTTGGAGCTCTTCGCAGGCGTCTTCTTGGCACTATTGGATTTTTTGGCTGGCGTCTTGGCAGTCTTAGTTTTTTTCTTCGGTGGTTCCTCTGCCTCCTTTCCCGTGTTCTCATCTTCCGAATTCTCGCCTTCCTCCACGTCCTTACTCTTACTCTTTTTGTTTTTCTTCGTCTTCTTTTCTCCGCCAACCAAAAGATTCTCAGAATCCTCTGCCAGAATGAAGCACTTTTCGCTACCAACCATTTTGCTCATAATTTTTACCTCAAGGAAGTTACTTTTGATCTCCTCGATCCGTTTTAACCCTGCCTCTACGGCTGCCTTCTTGGTTGACTTCTTCTTCGAAAAGAGATCCTTAGGGTCGATCCCCATGAATTCCTCGGCCGCAGCAGCAGCTACAATTAGATCAAGCTCGGCGCTGTGGTCAGCAATGTGGATTGCAAACTGGAATGTCCAGTCGTCGCTATCGGCGGATGATTTGACGCACAAGTTCCTTAAAGCTTTGGCGGTAAAATCTTCGCCAACACCATTGATATTGGGAATGAATTCTTCTGCCTGACACCTGACATACAATTCGCTGGGAGCAGGCTCGCCGAGGCATTCCGCCAGGTTGTAGAGATCGAAGCCACGCTTAGTCTTCTGAGCTAGAGGTACGTTCTCAGCTTCCCTGCCTCTCTTTACGCGTCCCTTGGTGCCGTTCAAGATAGCACTGGTTTTGTTGAAAGGGTCCTTGTTGCTGACGCGCTCAGCATGATTCCGAAGTATGGAGCCCACTTCGTAAATAGAGCTCGGGAGAATGGTAAGTCCCGACTTCTCGCGAAGGTGCAGCGCTCGAATCCCCCCTTGCGCCTTGCCAAGGACACCGTCCGAGACGTTCCTGAGCCTAATCCAGTCGCCCACGGAGACTGCCTGCTCAATTCTGCGCTCTTCGCCAAGATCGGCGAAATTCGTTCCCATCCAGCCGCTGGTGAGGTAAAGCCAGTGTGCATTTTCCCACACAGCCACGTTGATCACCCGCCCGCAAAGCGCAGGAGGAGCTGAAAGGTCGCTGTCATCATCATCACCGTCATTGTCCATTTCCGAGATGATCCTCTCAATCTTCTGGACACAGGCAGCAGGGGGGTCTCCGTTAGAAACAGCGTCACTTGCAAAGAGGGAGTTAATTGGGAGTGGGTCCGATTTAGGAGGGCCCGTGCCGTCCCATATTCGGAGGAAGCCGCGCGGGGAGATGTCCGAAATCTGGTCGGCGGGGGTCGGGATCATGGCTGTGACCATGCAGGTAATGTCCCCAAACTTGGTGTCGTGGTCTGTACCAGAAGGTGCCGAGACATCCTCCGATATCGAGTCGATGGAGAGTTTCAGCTCGCTCACAACGCTGGGAGCTGATTGCAGTCGTTTCTGGGCCCACAACCACAATGTGCGGAACTTTGCGCCATGAGCAGGTGTAAATAACGTGGAGATCAGCGCGGTGCTATTCACCTCCCAGTGCGCCAGATCCAAGGCACCCTTCTCTTTCGCAATGTCTTTGAGCGAGCTTTTGGTCGTTCGTCTCACGACGTTGAAGGAGCTCTGTCTGGTGCCAAGTAGCTGAACCGAGCCTTCCCACATCTGCGCCTTGACTCGGTGGCACCTGACAACATCCCCAGCCTTGGCACAGATGGGAAGCTTCCTTGTATCGTCATTAAAGACGTTGAGCACAACGGCGCTCCCGGGATCGCTGCAACTCTCGTCGATCAGTGTGAGAGAAACCATCCAAGATCCGTTCCTAACCTGTCGAGGAGGATTCGCTCCAAGAATGACCGCAAACACGTTGACCTTCTCCTCGTCACTACCCTCCGCTAGTAAGGATTTGAGGTCAATCAGATCGACGTAATTACCTGAAGCGAAGAGGTGTGCATTCTTCTTATCCTCCTTAGAGAGAGGCACGATGCCATTGTCAACAATCCGCTTCGTAGAGCTATGGTTGTAGGGCAAAACCTCCATCTGCTGTTTCTCCACCAGCCCAACGTTGGTGCTGTCCAGGATGATGTCCACAGCCCTGGCGTCCGCAGTAGCGGCGTTCCGGCGGGGATAGCTCGTAACCCTAATCTCGCAATTTTCATCGCTCTTGAAGGTGACCTTACTATCCTTATCGTCTTCAACATCATCGTCATCACTACCGTCATCCTCCACCAGCGTGATTTCCGCCTCGCTACCCACGCAAATGCAGAAGTTGCAATCCTCCTCGTACTCGACCTTGTCATCGTTGAAAACGTTGCTGCCATCAACTTTCAGCCTGATGTCGTCACCCTTCTCCACCAGAGCGCTCATCTGCTCTGCCCACTTATCATAGAAGAAGCATTTGATGGAGTTTTTGGGAAACTCCTCCTCTTCCTCGTCCGAACCGTCCGGGTCGTCTCCCGAAATTGGATCCAATTTGAGCATTACACTGAAGACCTTCCTGTACATGAAATCCAGTGGGCCATCTTCAGTCTCTGTGGCAAGCGCAAAGTCATTCACGTTCTCCTCATCCTTCATGCCTTGCAGCCGCTTGGCGCGAGAAGTTGTGTTGCGGAGCTTCCAAGATGAGACGACCGAGGCAGGGGGGAAGTCGACCAGAGCGCAGTCCAAGGAGAGGTGCTTCAGGCTCGTAACAATCTCCTTCTTGAATTTCTTCCTTTTGGGAAGTTCCACAGTCGTTTGGCCCTTCTTAGGGGTTCGCTGTTTTAAATCCTCTTCGTACTCATTCTCGTATTCCTTGATTTCCTGCGAAGGTAGAGGGGGAGGGGGGGGCAAGGAAGAGGTGAGAGGGGGGAAGTGAGGGGGGAAGTGAGGGGAGGGAGCAACAGAGCGCCACCTGCTCCAAGTCTCACCTCAATAGCATTTTTGCAATCGCGCTTGCGATGGTTCACCGCAAACACAGTGTTTTCGATCCGCCGCTTAAGGAGACGCTTCTCTTTCTCCAGGGAACTGTCTGCCAAATCATCGGTGGTATTCATACTGTTGACGTTCTCATCCGCTACCACTTCCTCTTTCTCTTCAGGGGCGGGCTTCACAAAATTATTGATGAAGTTCTGAACAAACGCCATCGTTAGGGGGTTGGGGTTAAGGGAGTGGGGTAGAGAGAGGGGCCAACAGGGCTTTTGAAAGTATGAACTGAGATTGCGCCCTTTGAACTATACTCCAGGAGAATGTTTGAACTTCGGTTTGATGGAATAAGACGGTCACACTAAGGGTAATAGTCTCGGTAGGCGCGAATTTAATTCGATTTTTTGTAATTGTGGGGGCTCAGCTTTGAACCACTCCAGAAAATAACGAAGAACGGAAAAACTTCGAAAAAACGAAAACAAGCAACTCAACAACCGATCCTGAGGAAGCCCCAATCGACTATTAATTACAAAATCGTCTTGCTTCTGAGTCTGAACCACTTCTGGAGCTTCAAATATGCCGTCAAAACAGTCTGTTTTCACCCACGTACGTATTAAATAGTTGGGGGTTGGGGGTTGTTCACCAATGTTTTCAGGGAGCAGGGGGGTGAGGGGGGGGGCTGGTTCACAAGAAAGGGGAGGCTTTAAGCGATAGAGACGTGTGCTGTGACGGTATTGGTGGCGAGACTGAGACCGCACTGGCTGGGAGGCTGCAGTGCAACCCACGCCTCACCCCTGCCCAACTCTGCGTGACGCAAAAATTGGTTTACTTGACCCCAGATTCAATTGCTTCTAACGAACGATCATAAATACTCACCCTTGCACTTTTCTTTGTCACTCCCAACTGCTCGCACTTAGGGTAAAAAATTGTCCGATGGAGACATGTACATTATTACTATTGTTGATTTGGAGCCTGCGGGTGTGCTGGTGAAGGCCTACAACCAAAATTCGGGAACTACGTACACGCTCAGCCCAACAGAAAACATGCTGGCGACTGCGAAACTCACACGAAACGATGCCGATATGACCACACTTGCTGAGAGCATTGACATTTCCGACTCCAAAATTACCTCCTCAATAGACTGCATCAAGGCAACAAAGGTCATTCCCCAAGGAGATGATGTCACATCCTTCATAAATAACACTCAGTGTGGAGATACTACGCTCCCTGAGATTTTGACCCAGGGTCTAAGCGAGCTTTGTAAGGCGAAACCTGCTGGTCTGAATGCGGTCAGGTGGTTAGGGGAGTGGCTCATTGCCAACAACCCCAACCAGCCCCACATAGATGAGCCGGAGGAGAACTAACGTGAAAACACTTGTTGTGAATGTAATGCGTAACTAGCAGGGCAAGCCGCGCAGGCCTTTAAGAAAATATTTACTTTTTATAAGGATCGGAGTTAGGTCCAGCACTTGTGCCGAATGACAAAAATGTCAAAGTCTCTCACATTATCTATCATCTAGACTTACTGTCAAAAGTTAATTATTCGCAAAGTTAATTATTCGCACTCCTTCCTACGCATGTCAACGACTATTTAAAACTTAAGGGGCATAAGGCGCAGACCCTGGCTCACGGTACACATCGAGGGGGCTCCGTTCTCCATCAGACCCATAATACCAGCCCCTTCCTCTGACCTCCTCAAATAGCAATTTCAAAATCGGCCTTGTTCCTACAACGGGCGGGTTTTTAGCACCCATTCCGGAAGTCAAGTCAGTCGCGATCCAACCAGGTGTGACGCTGTTAATGACGAGATCTGGGTTCTTCCGTTGGAGAGCGCCAGTGTACGCGTTTAGACAAGCTTTGCTGAATCCATATGCTGAATTTTCATACGCAGGAACTCCTTCGCAGCTCCTGATAAGATCGTCAATTTCATCCAAGGTTGTCTTGTCGCTGGTCAGCAGAGAATATTTATCGTCTGATTGACCTTGAACAAAATTCGGGGCGCTACCAGAGCCGATATTAAGGATACGCCCCTCACCCTTCGTCAAAAACTTTGAAAATTTTTCATTGATGCGCACTGGTCCGTAATAGTTTGTTTGCGTCGTTTCTCTTACGGATCGATGAAATCCAATGCCAGCGTTGTTGACTATAGCGTAAAGATTCGTCTCAGCTCTCGAGCTGAATGCATCAAAAGCTGAGGAAACAGAAGCATCGCTGCTAACATCCAGTTCAAGACACTCAACTCGGCCAGCTGCGCCAGGGTTCCCCTTCAGAATTTCATCTACTGCGGTAGCCCCTCGCCCGGCATCCCGAGAGCCAAGAAACACAAGAGTGTCAGCGCGCTCCAGGATCTTGTGGCAAAGGGCGAGACCAATGCCCTTGTTTCCCCCCGTAACGAGAATTTGCTTCGTCAAAGCACCGGCAAGGTGGCTCATGATGAAAAGAAGCAAAAATGGTAAGCAGTTTATCATAAATTCAATTATTAGGACAGAGGTCGTCGGCATGTGTGTCGGTCACGTGTGACGTTTCAGAGCATAGATTTATTATTTATTATTTATTCCTTCTTCCTCGCTCAGTATGTGTGTGATGTGGTACTATCCGAGAGAACAATCCCGTCGACTCTAACTCCCTGGGTTAAAGAGTTGCAGACGTAGGTGTCACCTTCGACGGCTTCTTTCCTTCGTTGTGGTGGTGTGCCTCTAGTCCTTTCCCCTCCTCCACTGTCCCTTCGGGTCATTTGCTTTTGTTTTTGTTAGCTGAACGTCCCCTAGAAAAGGATTACCACAATCTTTTTTCTGCTTCCTTTGGGCCAACACGTGTGAAAAATGGTGTCGAGTGATGAGCACCACTTAGTGATACAGGCTGACGGTACAATCGTTAATGCCACGGATGATACCTTGCTGGGCATCTCTTCTAAGAACTACCTGATGCGTAATGCCTTCGAGAATGTCCACCAATCTGACATTGAAGGTTTGCAGGTAAGGAATGGCGCATGCTTGTCATGTGCAGCGGACTAAGATCAAAAATTCGCTTTGGGCGCGAGGAAATTATGTCTGTGCCGGTTGTCGGGGGTTGTCGATTGCCGATTGCCGATTGCTGATTGCCGATTGCCGACTGCCGACTGCCACCCTGCAAACGACACTCTCACCTTTTTTCACTCACACCTTCACACACACGACACAACACAACACAACACAACACAACACAACACAACACAACAAACCCATTCACCTTTCCTTTCTTAACAGGGGGTTGTAACTCACTTTTGGATGATGGGTAAACCTGAGGTGAAGGCTTACTTCCGGAGGCAGAAAGCCGTTAGTAATCAGTTTATTTGGGTGGAAAGCTCTGTGGTGAAGTACATGGACGAGTATCCTGAGCCTGCTGTCTGTTTATACGAGCGTCGGATCGGCAATGAGAAGAGGGCAATGAGGATGAATTTGACCATGAAAGTGTCCACAAATCTTGCTAAGGCCTTCATTGTAAAGCAGGGCGACAAGAGCAATAGTGGAGGTGGTGATATGTTTGATGCCACTCACGTGCACGAATTTGGACATGAACAAGAGGTACATGAGCAAGGACAAGGACAAAAACATCTTTGTCGAGGAGGCTCTTGCTATAGCAATACACTCCCCAACACGAAGTCTTCGCCCGGGGGCACTTCTTTCAAAAGAGCTGGCAGCGATTTAGCCCTTGATTTCTCTTCGACCTCGCTAGGCCGCTTTGACGTTGACCTAATTTACTCTGTCCTCTCTGGTAGCCTGCAGACGAAGAATCTGTTCAACACTGTCAGCATGATCAGCAACATCGATTCTGAGGAGGCGAGGTCCAAAATTTTGTTGGGTGGCGATGAGAGCATGAATTTGAGTATTCCCAGCGCTCCGATCTTCGTCCCTCCGCCTGTTACTTCGCTCAACTTGTCGTACACAAACATAGGGAACGAGGGGGTCCTTCAGCTCTTCCGTATTGTCAGCGCCGATACTCCTTTTTTGCACAGTATTGACATCAGCTTTTGCAGTGTTGGTGAGGTCGGAATTTGTTTCATCGGCGATTGTCTCAAGAAGCGAGCTGATAAAAAGCTCAAGTCCCTGAAAATTCTCAACCTCTATGGCAACAGCATTAATGAACGTTCCGCTAGCGCCTTTGGCTTCGCAATCAGCTATGCTTTTTTTCACCCTAATTTCTACCCCGAAAGTAAAGACAATGGATTTTCAGTGCTACACCTTAGCTGCACCTCACTTACTCCAGAAAGCTTCAAGATACTGCTATCATGGCTCCCGCTGGACTACCCTTTGTCGGAACTCCGAGTCGCAAGTAACAATCTTGGGGTGTTAGGAGCGCAATATCTCCTCCAGTACTTTAATTGCGAACTTGAGAGCTCTTCTACCGACCCCTTGGCGATCGCAGCGAGAAATGAGTTGACCGAGAAGAAAAAAATCCTTCAGAATCTGTCTCGTTTAGACCTTTCTCAAAATAAGCTGGGGAACAACGGTGTTGTCGAGCTCACGAAGGCAATTAACTACCGAGTTGCAAACAAAAAAATTACAGAGCTCTGTCTCGGGCACAATTCAATTGATTCTCTTGGTATCGAGACCATGTTCAACAAGCTGCTGCAGCACAATTTACACACTTTGACCCTGGATAACAATCTCATCGGAGACCAAGGATGCAAGCTGGTTGCTGGGTCGTTATCTTCGATGAACGAGCTGATGACGCTGTCCCTGAGCTTCAATCAGATTGGTACTCCCGGGATTATGGCCTTGATGCGCGCCCTAATCGGTTCAGCCAGCCTCCTCAAACTTTCACTTTCGGGGAATCCCATCACGACAACGGGGGCAATTGCCGTGAGTTTTGCTCTGGCTCATCACACTCGTTTAGAGGAGCTCCACCTAGACAACTGCTCCATCAAAAAGTCATCCCAATGCCACATCGTTGCGGGAATAATGTCAAACAGGCACGTGCCTATGAAAGCTCTTGTTGGTTTTCGAGTCGGCCCTGCCATGGCTGAGTTGGGCCTTTTGAGCTGGGATCAGCAACACCTCTGCAATTCCCACTGCCTGCAGATCCGCCGAAACGAACAGATGAGACACATTTTATATTGGAGGACGAAGAATGCTAATAGCCGGACGAATCAGAGGCATGGGGAGGATGGTAATGATGGCAGTAAGTCTGAGTCCAATGGCTCTGCTAAGGGGGAAACCTTCACGCATGATGATGTCCAACCGGTGATAGAAGGGCCAACCCCGATCGAGCGGATGATTGAATGCGTTCGAAAGATTCCTTTTGACGACGAAGAGCTTCTGGATTTGCGGCACTACTTCTACGGAGTCAAACCTATCTCGCAGAAGTCACGACCCTGTGACTTTCGGCATCGCACCAAGCGCGTCAACAACTTTCTGAACGCAATAAGTGAGGACGAAGGGAGCGATAGCGATAGCGATGACGTTTCAAAACGTTGGTTGAATGACTATGACAGCCGGGCCGGTCTGGATATCGACGTAGAGCGCGAGACGACCGACGCTGGCAGTGTTGGTTCGGAGGCGAGCAGCAGCATTGAGGTATCTCTCTTTGTCGGCCAGCAAAAGAGGCGGAAGCAGGTTCTCGCTTCTTCCTTTGACAATGACGACGACAGCGACGAGAGCGAGACAGAGAGAGTTCTCGGCGCCACCGCCAAGGTCAGTGGAATAAATAAAAATAGCCTCAAAAGGTCGCCCTCCAAGCCGATTGGGAACTCCCTGTGTGATATGGCTAAGATTTATGACTGTGACTCCAATAACACAAATAAGAACACAAACAACAATCCAGAGAAGAAAAAGGACAACAGCAACGCTTTCTACACTCCGATTACGAAGAAACGGGCACTTAGCAGTAATGTAGGTGCTAATGTCTTCGTTGACAGTAGCAGTAACAGTAACTGTGCCAGTAACGGTAACAGTAACGGTAACAGCAGCAGTGCCTGTAACAGTTCCAGTAACAGTGCCAGTAACACTCCAACTCAGAAGAAACGGGGACTTGGCGATACTATTGATACTAGCATCCCTGACAGCACCGAGCCAACCGCTAAGAAGAAAAGTCGCGACGCGAAGACTAGCTGTAGCCTAACGAAAAAGAACAAGGATAATGAAGACGAACTGCTGGGGTGTAGAATGCGCTTGTTCCCAGAAGTTCGGCTCAAGCTCGAAATGCTCAAGCAGGAAACCATCGAGAAGATCAACGCGCCTAATATGGATGCTCGTTCGCAGGGCGCCTTGAGCGCGAACTATGCCACGACATGTCTCATGTACCTCCGCCAGCTTCGATACTCGTGCATGAACAGCCGCTTGGACGGCTGGCGCCATGGAAGGCTCGCCCGCAAAATGCTCATTGTCGATGATAGTTTTGTCACCAGGAAACTCATCAAGAGGGCATTCGAGAAGGCCAACTTCGTCGTTGATGTAGCAGAGAACGGCATGCTGGGTGTTGCCAAGATGAAAAGGAATATTTATGACATCGCTTTCATGGACATAGAGATGCCAGTCATGAACGGCCTCGATGCCACCATTGCTTTAAGAGAATGGGAGGACGTTCAAAGACCCGGAGCACGACAACCCATCTGTGCTTTGACGGGTGCTATCATGGACGATACTGATCGGCAGGAGCTAGCGAAATTCAAGGCAGCTGGCTTAGATGTACTCGAAAGCAAACCATGTAATTTAGTGCGTCTGTTCAAGTAAGTACAATATGGCTGGGTGGGTGGGTGGGTGGGTGGGTTGGTTGGGTGGGTTGGTTGGTGGGTGGATGGGGTTAGATGCAACGGGTTTTTTTTCAGTATACAGACAATCTGAAACGATCGTTTACTAACACCCCCTGCACCTATTCTTTCTTTTTACAGGGTTGTCGATGATGTGTCTCTCATGTTCAGCGACCTAAGTATTTTTTCTTCACCTGTCCCCCCAAAGAAAACAATAAACAATCCAATTCCAAAGGAGACAACATCCACCAACAGCAACACTGACAGCGACGGAGAGGTCATGTCTCGGAATCTTGAAAAATGACAAACAGCAAAAGGCACAAGGCACAAAACAACAACACAAAAAACACTAGATCCACAGGTATCTAACAACCGTAAAAAGCTCACTAAGCCGGGAAAAAAAGTATGCTTTAGACCGATCGCATTGTTCTTTTTTAAGGGAAGCAGCGGTGAAGGCTTCGGTGCCTTCCACCAAGAAGGAATCTATTTCTTTGTCACTCATCACTCAGAAGCCTAACTCGGAATGGTACAGGTCATTACACCCTACACCCTACACCCTACACCCTACACCCTACACCCTACGCAATCACACAATCACACAATCACACAATCACACAATCACACAATCACACAATCACCATCACTCCATCACCATCACTCCATCACCATCACCCCACAACCATCACTCCATCACTATTACTCCATCACCATCGCTCCAACACCATCGCTCCATCACCATCACGCCATCACCATCAGTCCGTCACCATCACGCCATCACCATCACTCCATCACTGTCATTGCATCACCATCACTCAATCGTCATCACTCCATCCATCACCTACTCAAACTATAACCCTAACAGCAAAAATATTGTGAATTCTGTTTCAAATATACTCGAAGAGCTTCCTACAATTTACTTATGACCTCAGTCACTCCTAACGTTTCACACAAATTTCAGTATGTATCCTACCAAACCTTTCACTCCATCACCCCCGGATGCATTCATCGTTTGCAGAAATAGACCAACGTCTAGCGTACTAGAGTTGTCTGTAGGGAAGTAAGCAAGAGCAATTGCATGCTTCTCAGCCTCAGTTCCATTAGCTTCATTCACTGCTCGATTATATTTTCCTAAAAGTCGCAGGAACAATTTTCGCAAAGTGATGCATTTGTAGCGATCACGAAGATAGAGCTCAACTAAGACAAATCCAGCAGAATTTGCCGCGCTCGTCAAAGAGTCGCACCCGTCAAACACACCATCGCCCAGCTGTGTGAGCCCGTCCGGGAGCGCCACGCTCGTCAGAGAGGAGCACCTGGCAAACACAGCATTGCCTAGCTGCGTGAGCCCGTCCGGGAGCGCCACGCTCATCAGGGAGGAGCACTCCCTAAACACACCATTGCCCAGCTGTGTGAGCCCGTCCGGGAGCGCCACGCTCGTCAGGGAGGAGCATTCACGAAACACATTATCGCCCAGCTGTGTGAGCCCGTCCGGGAGCGCCACGCTCGTCAGGGAGGAGCACCCCCAAAACACACCATCGCCCAGCTGCGTGAGCCCGTCCGGGAGCGCCACGCTCGTCAGGGAGGAGCACCCGTTAAACACACCATCGCCCAGCTGTGTGAGCCCGTCCGGGAGCGCCACACTCGACAGGGAGGAGTTCTCCCCAAATACAGATCTGCCCAGCTGAGTGAGCCCGTCCGGGAGCGTCACGCTTGTCAGTGAGGAGCACTTGCTAAACACACCATAGCCCAGCTGCGTGAGTTTTGTACATCCCTTAAGATCGACGCGGAGGAGGGATACACACCTATAGAGGGGGGCTTCTTCTCGATCGTCAACTGCAAGATTCATATCCCCGATGATTGTGATATTGGGGCCCCTGATGGTGAGGGTGATGGTTCCTTCACCGAGTGATGGGTCCTGCAATCGTTCGCGTAGGGCGCCGGAGTGTAGCTCATTGTCAACGTTCTCGTTAATGACAATTTCTTGGGCTCCTGTATCAACAACAGACATAGGAGTTGGCAAAACAAAGAGTTTTTTGTGTGAAAAGAATGACGTCAAGCTTACTTTGGGGATTTTGCGGTATTTTGGACGATGAAGAAAGACACAATCAAGAGGAAGAAGCGACTTAAAGGGCGTTTATATTGATGTCGAAAGACGGATGGACAATTTCCCTTCTTTTCTCCTTATTTGTTTTCTTTCGAACTTTTGTTTTTTTCTCTATATCCGTCGTACGTCATACGGGCTTATTTTCCCAGTGGGCGAATTCAAATATTCATGCGATCAGATCATAGAAAAGAAATAAGACGTAGAAGGTAAGTTTCCGTAAAATTCTCGTTTGCTTTTTCTCTTCCCTTGCTATCAGGTCATCAGGTCATCACTATGTCACACCCACTTCCATGTCATATTTAACCCCCCATTTTTACTCCCTCTTACCCGAATTACCCCGGCCTCATACAGACAGGAGTTAATTCCACGCGAAGGACGTTATTTGTGTGTGTGTTTGTGTTTGTGTGTTCGTTCGTGTGTTTGTGTGTGTGTGTTCTTGAAAAATTGTAAACTTGTTATTTCTTCCTCCTACCCGAAAACTTGGCGTACTTCTCCTCACGGGTCATGACACGTCCAGGAGCACGGTGTCGGACGCCCAGCGACTTAATGATGTCCTGGTAGCGAGAAATGTCTTCGTTGAAAAGGTAGTTTAGAAGACGCCTCCGCTTGTTAACAAGGGCAACAAGGCCACGCCTGGTGGAAAAATCTTTGGGGTGGGTCTGGAGGTGGGAAGTTAGGTATGAAATACGCTCCGTCATGGTTGCAACCTGATATTCAGGACTGCCGGTGTCAGTTTCCCCGCGACGGTACTGAGCCTGAGTGGCCGAAAGTCGCTCCGAGTGGAGATAAGGAGCGCTGAATTCAAGCTCTCGGTCTGTCTCGGCATCTTCGAGCCCTTCCAGTCCGATGATAGTTGTACCACTGCTCTCCCCTCCCATGTTGTTGATGTTGCTGCGTTGTATAGAAAGAGAGAAGAGAAAGGTAGAATAGGTAATGAAAGGTGAGAGAAGACAGGGATGGGTGATGGACAGCATCATCACATCTTGGCAAAAAAACCTCACTCTCCTCTCCGACTTTGCTTTCTTTGCTCTTTGCTCTTGCTTTAAATCCCAATTCACGATCCCCACCTATGCAGGACGTGTATAACTTACCTCAATGCTTCCGCGCTATCGCTTGTAGTGATATCAGGGGCGCCATCTGCTAAGAAAAGTGGTAAGGTTCTGCCAAGGGGCATAGAGGTGAAGGGAGACATTAAGGAGTTTGGGAGTGTGCGACGGGGCTGGCGGACAGGTTGTACCTGAGGGTGTGTAGTGCGTGTATGGCATTGAAAGAAAATGTGTTGGGTTGGGTTAGAGAGGGGAAGAAATAAGGGGGAAGCAATTTTTTGCTCATTTTGGTGGGACACCAAAAATCGCCTTAGGCGATATTTGGCTAATAAATGCCGGTGAGGGGTATCGAAACTGTTGAAGAGAGCACGATATACACGCGAGAGTAGTGGCCTTCACCTCAACCCCATCGCCGATGTCGCCTTACACAGACGGATGAGTCCAAAACAGAAAACAACATTGACGACGGTTCAGCGCTCTCCAATTCGTAATATGGGCTGCAATTGGCCCCATTCGCACGCATCTTCAATTAAATTTCCGGGGAATTCTCGTATTTGATCTTCTAGCCCCTCAAATAACGTACCGTTCGCATATGGAATGCACTCGACATTCTCACAAGGGAGCACAACAAAAAAATGCAACGCTTCATTTTTGAGCTTTTTTGTTCGTGTGCTGCAGCGGTGAGGCTTTTTATTGGAAAAACGGTGTTAATGAAGGATGAGTATGTCAGGGATTTTTGAGGTTTTTGAGGCCGTCTGAGAGAAAGGTCCCAGGAGACCCTTGATACCAATGTTGACAGAAATTCTTAAAAGTACTCCCAAACTACCCCCTCAACCTACTGTGTGTCTTTGCCGAACATTTTCTTTATCTCTGAAACATCAGCACACCCAGACCATCCTCTCTCATCTCAATAGAGAGGCAATTAAAAGCTTTTCGTTCTCTTCCAGAATTTTCTCAGTTGTACGCGACACGGTTGTAGGTTTCAATCACGCCGATAAAGATTCGCGCAGTAGAGGCCTAGTTACAGCTAGTTACAGTTGAGCTGTGCCAGCCTCGCTTTTGAGCCCTTGCCCAAAGAAGGTCCAGGTCCTTCCTGCAGTACGTACGTACCCATGAGTCTGAATGAACCCCCCACAGATTATAGCACGCGTCTCCCCGCCTTCCGCCTGTGGTGCCGGGATCAAAACATAAGCATCCACCCGAAACTCGCGATAACAAGTGGCCTTGCTACAGATGGTACAAAGGGTGCGCCAAAGATATCTTTTCAGACTCAGACTCAGGTGACGGCCATTCAGAGTGCAAACGAAGCCCCCGCCTCCGTCGCTTTAAATCTTCCCTGCGGGGTTCGCACCACTACCGCGCTCAACCCTGACACGGAGCTTTTCCGTGTTCGGAGGTCTTGCTGCATCGATCGTGCCTTGTGCGAGAGGTCTTGGGTTGGTGAAGCCATGAGGGAGGGTGTCATGAAAAAATTGGGTGGAGGGAAGGATAATAAATCTGGCGCTGAGCAGGAGTGGGTAGGGAGGGGGGCTCAACTGCAAAAAGAAAAAGAGCGCCTAAGTGGGAGGTAAGAGGCAATTATAGCCCAAAGCGCGAACGAAGTTTTGTTTTGCTGCATCTAACCCTCCCTTCCGTTCGTAACTCCACGCACGCACACATGCACGCACACTCACGTAGCCCTGGTCCCCGACTTTTGATAGATATTCTCTCCTCCCGCAAATCGGCCACTGCCAAAGCCTCACCTGCCGGCAGCCCTAAATCCCCAGCTTCCCTTTTCTCCGTCTCCCGCGAGTCGATAGTTCTTTTTTTCCTTTTGAATCAGCGTGTTCTCGGTGGTGAACACGGCGCGGAAGGTTTGCTCTACAACGGAGTAGAAGACGAACCACCACTTAGCTTTGAGGCTTGGATTAAGCTTTGGCCGGAGAGATCTGACAGCAATCCTCTGGTATGGCAGCGCTCCTCTCTTTCTCTCCTGGCCAATTCTCTCCTTGGTCTGCCGACGCTACTGCATACCTCCGCCCACACGGCTTGCCTCTCCCGCGAGTACACTACTTTGCGTTCGCTGAGGTTGGAGGAGGAGGAGGGGATGGGTTGTTTTTTTCCGGATAACAAGGAGGGAGCCGGGAAGCGGTTTTGGACGTGGGATGAGTGGCTCTGGGCGGAATGTGCGTACATGACGAGGAGCACGCCTACCGAAACTCTCTTTGAGAATAGTAACACCGGAAAAAATGTCGACATCACTAGTAGCAATGCGTCCAGCTCGCCTTCGAGCATCCCGAAGACGAAACAGTTCTGCTCTGTGGAGTTTGGGGAGCGTATCTTCGTACCTGTATTTGACTCCCTCCATCACTCCTTGAACGCTCCTTCATCAGTTTCGATAGTACAGGCAAACGATGACCTCACGGCCGCCCAAATAACAAACCCAACTAGTGCGAATCCAATTGGCACAACTTCCTCCACCAATTCGACTGAGGTTAGCGAAGTCGCAAATACAGCGGGTGGAATTGCAACGCATAAGAGAAAAAATACCGACCTGGTTATTACGCTGGCACGGAAAATGAAAAAAACGTTTCTCCTTCTCCACTCCTATGGAAACTCCTTGAATAACTCAGTTTTGCTGACCCGATATGGTTTCAACTTCTTCGGGAACATTCAGGATGAGTGCAGTGCGATTGGAGTTCGGAAGGAGGATTTTCATGGGGTAGAATGGGATGGGGAGAGACTTAACATTTTGAATAAAGCGCTTTGGTTGACGGGGGGCAGAGAGGCCAACTCCAACTTCTTAAGCCTGTTCACGGCGGGATCGCAGCCAATGCTGCGTCTCCTCCCCACTCCTCCCAAAGAAGACGCTCAGATCCCACCCCTCCTCTTTTGCACCGCTGTCGTTGCAGCCTTGACCAAGGAAGACCTCAAGAGAGGTCAACTGCAGTCAGTCACTCAGAAATTGGAGAATGGGGGGGTGGAGCTTTCATCTTTCGTGGATAATATTGTGAAGTCCATAAAATCTGTTCTCGCCCGCAGTCTTACAACCTTGCTCGAGAATATCGACGCGAACTTTGCCCGGCATTACTCAACGACGTGCGGTACTACCAAGGAAACTTGGAACAATTTTGTGGAGATTATGAAGGGCTGGGATACCTTGGTGACGGAGGAGAAGGCCTGCGTGGCAATGGGACCAGAGAGCTGCATTGCGGCCCTCTATGACGGTCAGCTGCAGCTTCTGTTTCAGCTTCTCGAGTCAAAGGGGATGAATGGGGAACAAATTGAGAGACATCTCAGGGTTGGGAAAGGCTTTTGTGGGGGAGCTAGGAACGAGTTTTTGGGAACTGTGCGAGGGGGCGGTGGGATAAAAGAAGTATCACGGACGGAATTAGGAGAGGAGGATGCCACGGCAGT
>ERZ651776.2394-NODE-2394-length-20377-cov-3.004039_pt1 | contig 20377 bp, 24 predicted proteins | sample MGYA00514761_ERZ651776 | MGnify/ENA metagenome assembly ERZ651776 | reverse complement strand
TTGGCCAGTTTGTCTATTTTAGCTTAATTCCGTTTCATTACCAAAATTAAGATTGTCCGAATATATTGGACGGTTCGATATGCACTTTTTATAAAGTTATAGAGAATTTTTTATTTTTTAACTGCTCATATTTAACTGAGCAATGGCGATTCCACTCTCACCTGCAACTGCATAAAGTAAATAAATCTGTCCATTCTCGACATACACTGCCGGATCACGGAGTTGATTGACATGTCCGTAAGCTGTGCTTCGAACCGAAGGAGCCAGGGGTGCATCAGCTCCTTCCCAACTAAATTCAGGACGCAGGATTTCTACTGGACTACTTTCCTTCCAATTTATCCAGTCAGTGGAAAGTTTTATAGTGCTATATAATATAGATTCAGGGGTGTTCCCTACCTCGGTCCAAAACACTTGCAAAGTGCTGTTGAGTATGAACACTGCAGAATGTCGCATATTTGGGTTAAACAACATTGGCCCTCGCTCAAACCCATGAAGTCCATCATGCGAGCGGTAAAGTTGGCCCGGCATTGCCAATGCGTAACTCCATGTGTCATGTTGAAATACTCGGAAATAGGAATTTCCAAGAATTTCTGGTAGCACATTGAAGTTAACCCCGTCAGTGGAAGTCGCAACACGCGTCGTTTGTTTAGCATAACTTTCGAGTCCATGGAAATACATCACGATTCGCTTTGACTTATTGTCCACATGAACATCAGGCGAGGCGATATGGGGGGTGCTTGCATCGATATGGAAACTGTGTGATCGGTCCACTGATGGGGAATAGGCTATTTCAAAATCTGTTGTTGCTTTACGTGGAGCCACCGGAGGGTTTGATGGGAACAAAGAATTACAAAGATGGAGGCTGCCTGGTTCATAGATGAGCCACGGTCCTGTTAGTTCATTTGCATAAGCAAGGCGTATATAACTGCCCTTATGATCAGCAAAATATAAGTAATAACTGCCCAATGGGTTCACCACCCAGTCTGGTACTTGAATTAACGATGGACCTTGAATATTACGACCGATCGACGGATGCGTTTTTGGTGTAATTATTGGGTGATTTAGTAATCTTTTTGCTGAGGGCATTAATAAGTATCCGTATCTAATAAAAAAAGATTCATCTGCTCAACATTTCTGTCAATACTTAAACACGGTATTTAGTTAAGACCTCATAGTAACACCTAATCTTAGTGGGTTAGGTTCAAACTGACTAATGGAAATTGCCAGTAAGTTAGCTAGCCCTCGTATGCAGCACCAAATCAACTCTGTCTTCTAGTCTTATTAAACTTTATCTTGAAAATCACTGACATTGAAGAAAAAATTTGTTTTGGGTGGTAGAGTAAAAAACTTTCAAAACGGTTAAGATAGTAACCACCCACCGTCAATATCAATAGTTGTACCGGTTATAAAATCATTTTCTATTGCGAAAATGATTGCTTTAGCTACTTCATCAGGTGTTCCAGCCCGAGGAATTAAGTTGCTCTTTGTTGTGTTTTGGTAAAATTCTTGTCTAGCCTTACCTTTAAGAGAGTTCATCGGAGTATCTATGATCCCCGGAGCCACTATATTTATTCTCTTTGGTGCAATTTCGGGAGCTATGCCCCGAGCGAAAGCTTCAACTGCACCGCCTACAGATGAAATTGCAATTTGCCCTGGTCTACTTTTTCTCGCTGGAGACCCACTAACTAAAACTATATTGCCATCATCTTTTAAAAATTTTGTTCCATATCTAACAACATTAGCGTACCCCCAAAGTTTATCAAAAGACGCCCTGAACCCGTTCAAATCCATTGATAAAAAAGGACCCACAGCTCTGGCCCCGCCTGTAGCAGAGTTAACCAAAATATCGTATTCACCTATCTTTAGAAAGAATTTTTCAACGGACTCTTTATCTGTTATATCTAATTTATTAGTGGTCACATTTTTTGGAAGGGTTTTTAACTTCTCAGGATTACGGCTAACTGCTACCACGTTTGCCCCTTTTTCAGATAACATGGTAGTGGTTGATAAACCTATTCCTGAGGTTCCTCCAAAAACGATAGCTTTTTTTCCATTTATGTTCATTATTAATAAGTCCCTGTGTATTATAATTTTAGCTAATGATTGATAGCATATAATATTTTTTCTTAAAACAATTGTTATATCTGTTTGAAGAAGTAAATATGTTACCAAAATGACAGTTGTGCCATTCACTGATACTTTTTATTTAAAAATTTATATTTTTCATGTAAAGAAAATTTTCTAAGATCAAATTACACATTATTAAACAGTTTTTTATTCTAAAGTAAACGGTAAGCTGGGAAGTCTCTTGGGGTGGATAGTTAACGTTAAATTACTGTAATTGTGAAATTACAAACAGTTGCGTGATCTTTTGTTATGATAAAAATCATTAGAAGTATAAGTTAATGTATCTCTGCGAGTAAGTTTCCATGAATATGGTATAATAAATGCATAAACTAGTTCGAACCGAAATTTGGACTATACACATATCTGTTTATAGGTATTTAAACACCTCATAATATATGTGTTCTTAATGTTTTTGTGTTTGGGTTGCGTCGAGGCTCATGGCTACAAAAAATTAAATTTCAGTAAGGGTAAGAAATAATGAATGAGTTAATAGGGTCAACTGGGCAGGAAAAAATGGAAAACTTAAGAGAGAAAATTCCAGAAATAGGAAGTTTTCAAGATGAATCAAAGAGACTAATCAAGTTAGTAAAAAAAAGTAATCATCAAGATTCGGATTTGCTTGATGTTCATTCTTTGATATTGTTGGCGAAAGAACAAGTTAAACGCTTGAGAGAAGAGGAAGAAAAAGAGGCCTCAGACGAAACACTTTCAGAAATATTTAAACTACAAGACGAAACGAAGAGATTAATGAAGTTAATTAAAAGGGGACAATCTCAAGATCCAGATAGCCGCGACATAAATTCTTTAATAAAACTAGCAAGAGAAACAATCGAACATTTAACAAGCGACGAATAGTGAAAGCTTTTTAGCTGATGGATTTGTGATAATATCGTATTTTTTGAGATGTTTTTTTATACAGCGTGACTGAAATTGACAGTTTTATTACTTTAGTTTTACGTCTCCGTAAGTCCATCTACAAACAACAGCTTGAAGCGAGACTATTAACATAAATATTATGTTTGATATTGAATAAATTGTGTTAGTTTTTTTTTAGATATGATATTAATTGTGGTGAATAACTGTCATATGATATCTGTTATAAAAGCTGGTTAAAAATCCAACCGATACGTTAGTTAGATTTCTTTAATTTACCGTACCGTTTATGCCGGTTTATTATACTATATCTTATTCTGTTTCTTCTTGTGGACGTAAAGGAAGAGGGTATGGGAATCCAGTTACTTTCTCAACCTTTGTTGCTTTTCTGTGCTCATTCTCCTGCTGAAGAACAGCTGTCAGTGCTTCAATATTTTTTCTAAGCTCTTCTCTCATTCATCTTATCTCTAATTAAATTACAGGTGCTAAGGCTAGTTATGAAACCTCCTACAATATGATAAACGATTTTTCGGGCTGATAAAATAAAAACTTTATGTGCAAAATATTTGTTTTAGAAGTTAGGTAGATATAAATTGTTAAAAAGTCATATTTATCACTATAGTCTTTTTTTATTTTGACTATTTACGGTAATATTTAACATTTTTGTTTCGACATATTAACTCTCGTAGCTACGATTGAAGCCTGATATTGATCGGTATAAAAAGAAATTAAAATAAGACGATATTCTTACTTTAAGTGGAAGCATATCTAATAGCACATAGCTTAATATGTAGAATGTGTGTTGCGAAATAGTGCATATTACAAAATATTTATCTTTTAATGGAACAGTTAAGTAGAGAAATTACTGGAGAAATTTGTTTATAAATGTATGGTCAAGAGCTGTTTTTTTTGAGTTCTTTTATAATAATAAAAAAATCAATAGTTTCCCACCCTTGTGCTTAGCGTAATATATCGCTAAAGACAGAAACGTAGTGGCTTTTAAAGGAGAAAAAAATGGCAACTGGTACCGTAAAATGGTTTAACGGAAACAAAGGGTACGGCTTCATTGCACCAGAAGGTGGAAGCAAAGACGTATTCGTACATATAACTGCATTACAGGCAGCTGGTCTAGATGGACTAGATGATGGTCAGGCAGTAAGCTTCGAGATTGAGAATTCAAATGGACGTGAGTCAGCTGTAAATATCCAGCTAGCCTAATCTCTGAACTGATAAAAATTTTGTGCTCGGTTAAAAATTTTAGGCGGGCACAATTTAAAAATAATTTCAAAGCTTTTATGTTAGTATTATTTGGTTTCTTTCGAGTTCCAACAATTCAGTTCCACCCAAATATTTGGATCCTTCCCGGGACCGGAAGCGACGCTTAATATTCCGTAATATATAGAGCCCTTATACCTGATATATGAGCGTGGACGATAATTACCGCCAATGACTTCAAGCTCATCAAAATCATGTATAATCTCGCCCTCAGCCCAGACTTTCTCACATTCCTTTTTGCTCACTTGACTAGCACTTGATGTAGTTAAAGTAATTGTCATTATAAATAAGACGTAAATATATTTCATTTGAGTCAGCCCTTTTTTTTATACTAGTGTATAAGTTTGAGTGATATTTGAACAGAGAGGAAGTTAGCATGGACCTTTCCGAAGTATATTTACGTCAAATTGACGAGAATCTGAAGCGCCAGCTTAAATTGCAAGAGCAACAAATTGAAATACTAACTGAAATTGATAAAACGAATAAAGAAATGGAGGCTTACGTAAAAAGCATCAATAATACAAAGTACTAAGTGCGTGTTGACAAAACTTATCAAGCGTTTTTTTTTGATATTTTGTTATCATAACGCTCAGTATAAATTCATTAATACAATAGAAGTGCTAATATTTAAGAAATGTAGACTACTGTCGAAACAAAACATTTTATTATATAAATAATTATTTTCATGAATCTAATTAGAGTTGATAGGAATCTTTTGGGTGATTGGTTCTGTTGAACTGTATGACTTTATCATCATATTTTGAAATATCTAAGTCATTTATGTATGAAATGTTTTTACACAACTGGTCTGGTTTCCTTCTACTCTTGTGATAAGTGTGTGTTACACATATGTTAAAAAATAACGTAGGGAGAGGCCTTCGTATTGAAGGCATACTTCTTCATAGATTCCAGCCATTTGATAATAACGCAATTATTCAGTGGGACTGAGATAATTCTGAATTTCTTTGCTCTGCTGTAAATTGGAGCAGTTACTGCGTATGAACTTATTTACTCCGTTTAAGAAGAAAATATCCAATTGTATTGATTCACAATGTTAGGAGGCTCTTAAAATTGAGTTTGGCTTTATCAGAACGGCTTCTTTAATGCTTATGCTGATTTTATTTTAATAAGTAAATATTACCAAAGCAGATATCTAATTTTAGTAATTATTCCCATGGTAGCTAAACTTGTCATGGGCCCATTATCTATGAATTAGTATCTAATTTATAGTGAATTGTGTGAACACTTTTTTTAATTTCTTTTATATGGTAAGTACAGAAATGATATCTTCGAGACTTAACAGAGTGAAAGAGCTTAACTAACTTTTAGGATATACGAAGACTAATATGTTTAAAGGCACATAAGACTAATTTGTTTCTTAAGCAAAATAGTAAGGCAATTTGTAATCCTCCACAAATTCAAAAGTTTCTTTCTATTTAGCTGGGTATTTAGAGGATTTATTTTGATGATACGAAATAAAATGAAGCCATATTTTTTTAAGTTAAATCTTCTTTACGTTTTATGACGGGGTATCGTTTAGTATAAATGAGGCACCCCAAACTATGACCGCAACCCAAAATATTGCAAAAGAGGGATATGTTACTGCTATATTATATGTCCTTTTTCTTTTATTTCTAGCTTTTTGAACTGTCGAGTCTTTATTAAGCTCCAAGGACTCAGGCTCCGTATGAGATTTTAATGCTTTAAAGTAATTTGCGTAAATGATTGTAATCCATAGCAACCAAATTCCCATTACAATTGAAAGTATTTCAACTGAATATATCTTAATGATTGCAAACATATTGTGGTCACCTTTTAATTCCTATTGGCTATACAAGCCCAAGACAAGTGTTAGAGGAGGTATGGCACGGTTTCGTATTTTCATATATTTAGCATGACCAAGTCATAGCAGCGACATTTCAATAATTGTAACTATACTTTTTTTTGATAGGTTATCTTTAAGTTTGGATAGATTATAGTTTTTTACGCCTCAGTAAATGCGTCCGGCAGTTTTTTTTGTATGCACTTTTTGTCTTCACGGACACAACTGGCTACTAAAGCCGAAGAAGCAAGAAAAGCGATAGTTAAAATCTTACTCATTTGATCTTTTATTGGTTTTTTTTATTACCTAATCGTTTTTGAATTTCCAATTGGATTTGCTTCATTTTTTCTACGTCGTCTTTGTTATAAATAGTATCAATTTTGGACATTACCTTCCTTGTTCTAACAAAAAAGTATATTATAAGTGCTAATAGAATTAAAATAATGATTTTGAACATTTATCAATCTTTCCATTTTTTTACTCACTGTTTAAGAAATAATGGTCTCCTTACAAGCCAAGGAGTTTGCACATTATTTCCTTTTACTTTTTAAATTACAAAACTTCGATTTTATAACTAGAAATAAATAAATTCCCTTTAATAATGTATAACTTTGTTTAGATGTTACAATAAAGTTTGCACTCGCCAATGCATACTTTTGTTCGTAGCTTAATACACGCAGTTTCTTAAACTTTAAATTTGGTGGTTCAAATTTATTTGATGATATTGAGTTATGGTAATTATAGCCACCTTATTTATTAGGTTCTTCTGATTAGGCAATGTGAACTATTTTTGCTTAGAAAGCTTAATTTATAAAAGATAATTTTGAGCAATTTAATTTGATTTCTTAGGCAAAAATTCTGCTAAAGTTTATTAAAAATGTTCAAGCAATAATAATATTGCTAAACTTCCTAGACCGAAATAGGTAAGGAGCATTCCCAAAATTCTTAAAGAGGGATTATAGTCAAAAAAAGTAAAGCAAATACCATGAGCTAGTCTTCCACAAAAAAATATTGTGTTTATAGATAACAATAGGGTAGCGGAGAGTTTATCGTTATGCTCTATTATTGTTGACAGAACTAAAAATAAAGGGACGTATTCAGAGAAATTCCCATGGGCTCGCACGGTTCTTTGCAATTTTACTTCTGAGATTGCTTTCTCCATTTTAAAAAAAAGTTTCATAACGGGGCTACCTCTTAAATATCCAATTCTAAACGATAAGAGTAGATAAAGAAGCACAAAAATAGAGGCAAAGGTTGCTGATATTGGTAAGTGTGTCATTTTCTCTAAAAAAGATTAATAAATATTATTTTCAACGGGGTTTGTTAACTTTATTTTTAAAAATTTCTGGTTTCTTTCGTATACTCAGAAAATGTGGTAATTTTTTTTTTGATTTTTCAGCTAGAAGTTCTCGCATAGTTTTTCTTATTTTAGGTGGAGTTTCAATAATTTTATTTTCCATAAACTTCTTTACCTTTTTTTGACCCCTAATACCTCTCAGTTAATTTTAAAAGATAGTAGTATTTCTGGTTAAATTAAAATCCTAAAATTTTCTTTGAAACCGTGGATATTGGTCGACCATTTTGATACTTTGTCATATTTAATTTCAAACAAAGCCAGAATATGATTCTTTATGAACCTATTATAGTATTGTATTAACACTCGAGCAGGAGAAGGCAATGAAAATTAGAAAAATTTCAAGTGATGATTATGTGGGGTGGCTAAATCTTTATACAATCTACGCTGATCATTATAACATAAAACTCTCTTTGACAGGAGTTTCCATAACTTGGGGATGGTTGATGGATAGGAAACACCCCACGAAGGGTATCGTTGCTGAAAATAACGAAGAGTTAGTCGGTTTGGCTCAATATCGTGCTATGCCTAGCCCTCTTAGGGGTCACGATATTGGGTTTATTGATGACCTCGTAGTCTTACCAAGTTATCGTGGAAAAAAAATTTCGAAAAAACTATTCAATAAAATTAAGCTGACTGGGGTAAAGTCAGGTTGGAAAACAATTAGATGGATTACTCGCGATAATAATTATCAGGCTAGGTGCGTATATGATCAGATTGGGCATAAAACAGACTGGAATTTATATGAAATGGAATGTGAATAACTTACTTTTTATTGGCTGAACCTTTTATTGTGACCTCAAATATACATTTTTTATGTTAAAACTTTGTCGATAATCTAGCTTTTTCATTTTCTTGTTTTTTTAGATAGTTTTACTAGTTTTTTAACCTTCTTTTCTTTGTTTGAAGGATCGAATTTTGGGCGTTTGTGCTCTCCAGTAGATATTTTAAATGAAGATCCTTTTGTAAGTTTACTATTATGTTTTGGTTTACTTTTCTTGAGATTCTGGGAGACAGTTTCTTTTTTATTATTAGAATTTTTTTTGTCAATTTTTGATAAAGTTAGCAAAGGTTGAGTGCCTTCGAAGCTTTTCTTTGTATCCCTTTCTTGAGCTCTTCGGGCTTTACGTCGTTGTTTTGAGTTACCTTCCTCATGTGGTTCTTGTGTTGTTTTGGCGGTAGATAATATTTCTGTAGTTGATATACTCGATAGTGAGTCTACCAAATTAACAGTTAATCCTGGTTCTAGCTCATTATTTTTACTTAATGAGTTCATAAATTTACTTATAATCTTTGGGTTTAGTTCAACTAATGTGTCTTCCTCTTGAATTCGAATTGACCCAATATCTTTTTTATTTATTTCACTTACTCTTATAATCGTTGGAAGTATCCATCTGGGCTCAGCTTTTTGATTCCGACCAACTGAAAGTTGCACCCAAACGCCGTTTTTAAAATCGTCACGAACTATTTTTTTGTCGATGCTCTCTTCAACATTTAATATTTCGTCAGGCGCAAATTTCTCTGTTCGGAATTTGCGGACTAACGCCCCTGCTATTTTTTCTAGACTATACTTTTCAATAAGTGACAATATCACACTTGTTTCGTCATCAGTGGCTATTTCATTGAAAATTGGATCATTTAAGAGACGTTCGTTATCTCGGCTCAATATTTCTTCAGGTTTTGGTGGGAGTTCCCATACAGCTTTGATTTGAGCACTATCTAAAAGTCGCTGTGTTTTTTTTGTGGTTGTCGGGGAAACTATCAAGATACTTACACCCTTTTTTCCTGCTCTTCCCGTCCTACCACTTCTGTGTAGAAGGGATTCTTTGTTCTTTGGCAAGTCTGCATGAATAACTAACTCTAAATTAGGGAGGTCTATTCCACGAGCGGCAACATCGGTAGCGACACAAACCTTTGAACGACCGTCTCTCATTGATTGGAGTGCATTAGTACGCTCTTTTTGACTTAATTCTCCAGAGAGTGAAACTACTGAAAAGCCACGATTATTAAGTCGAGCAGCTAAGTGGTTTACTGTAGCTCTGGTTGCACAAAAAACTAATGCGTTTTTAGCATCATAATATCTTAAAACGTTCATAATGGCATGCTCACTATCTCTTAAAGCAACTGAAACTGCACGGTATTGAATATCGTGGTGTTGTTCGTTTTTTGAAATAGTTGAAACTCTTATTGCATTATGTTGATATCGTTCAGCTAATTTTTCGATTCCTTTTGAAATGGTTGCAGAGTACAAAACAGTTCTTCTGCTTGTTGGGGTACTATTAAGTATGAATTCAAGCTCATCTCTAAATCCTAATTTCAGCATTTCATCTGCTTCGTCTAAGACAACTACTTTCAGCATAGATAGATCGAGGAAACCTCGCTCGATATGGTCTTTCAAGCGTCCAGGTGTCCCTAAAACAATGTCTGGGTTCTTTGCCAAATTTCTTCGTTCAGTTCTCATATCCATACCGCCAACGCAGGAAGCAATGGAAATCTCACTATTAGCGTAAAGCCACACCAGTTCTGTCTTTACTTGAAGGGCTAACTCTCTTGTTGGTGCGACAATCAGTGCAGCTGGTGATTTGGTAGTTGAGCTTACACGCTCGTTGGTCAATACATCAGTGGAAATGGACAACCCAAAAGCAATTGTTTTTCCAGAACCAGTTTGAGCAGAAACTATTGCATCTCTGCCTAGCATTTCACTAGAAAGCACAGCTTCTTGAACCGGTGTGAGTGTTTTGTATCCACGATCATCTAACGCAGTTGCCAGCTGTGGCTCTACGCGTATCGAATTTTTCATTTACGAACTTTCAAATATAAGATTTTTAATTCATCGCTGAAAGCGAGAATAAGTGTCCTGACTATAGCGGTTTTAATAAAATGTCGAGTAAGAATAGGTTTTACTCGATAAAGCCCAAAATATTATTTTCTCTAACAAGACGCTTATGCGTTTGACTGGGTTTATACCAACTAGCTTTGACTTCTTTAACAAATTATTTTAGTTAGGATATATGTCTAAGCGGCTGTTTAAGAACAATTAACTTTTAGAATTGGTGTTGAGAATGAACTCGATTGAACAGTATAAAATTCTAGAGAAATTATTACTAATAATTGAGAATGAGATTCTTCCAAAAACTCACATCGGCGTAAGTTTAGGAAATAAGATATTTGGAGCTGCGATTTTATTAAAATCGAATTTAAAAGTTGTAGTGGCAGAAACAAATAATGAGCTGCAAAATCCTTTGTTTCATGGTGAAATAAATTGTCTGAATGCGTTCTTTGCAAAGGTAAGAAAGATTGAAACACATCAGTTAATATTTTTATCAACCCATGAACCTTGCTCAATGTGCCTTTCAGCGATTACATGGGCTGGCTTTGATAAGATTTATTATTTTTTTAGTCATGAGAATTCGCGTGACAACTTTAACATTCCGCATGATTTAAAGATATTTAAAGAGTTGTTTAATATTGAGCCTGGTGGGTATAATAAGGAGAATGCTTTTCTTAGTTGTGAATCAATAATTGGGTCTATTGAAAAACTCAACTTTGATGAGCGTAAGCTTTTAACAAGAAGAGTCGTAAAATTACAATCTGAATATGAATCTTTATCTTCAATATACCAAAAAAATAAAGCCCAAAATGCGATTCCTTTAAAATAAGATAAGTCTTTAAATTTTAGTTTTTCATTGAAAGTGGTTATTGTGAAATTATGGAATAGACATAACTCGGAGGAACTATGACAATTTTTAATTTGGGGTCAATAAATGTAGACTATATCTATAAATTGCCACATTTCCCTTTACGAGGTGAAACAGTACCATCTGTTGATTATGATATTGGCTTAGGTGGTAAAGGCATCAATCAAAGCATTGCTGCAGTTAATGCTGGTGGAACTGTTGTACATATTGGATCAATTGGAGCTGAGGACGATTGGATTCTTAAAACTCTTCATAATCTAAATCTAGAAACAAATCACATAGCGGTTTCAGAACACACGACTGGTCATGCAATTATCTACCTGAATAAAAGTGCTGAAAATACTATTGTACTGCATGCTGGCGCCAACTATGATTTTAAAATGCCAAATATTGAGAAGAGCCTTTCTGAGTCTCAGGACGGCGACTGGCTTTTACTTCAAAACGAAACGAACCTTGGGTATGAAACAGTTAATTATGCCCGAAGTCTTGGTCTTAAAATAGCATATTCAGCTGCTCCTTTTGATTACCAAAAAATTGAAGAAGTTTTACCTTACTGCGATTTATTGGTTCTAAACGAAGTGGAAGTGAAGCAATGTAAATCTAACATAGAGAGCTTTGATGCCCTAACAGCTGGAATGGTTTTTATTATAACGCGAGGTGAGGCGGGAGCTACGTGCTACGTGAATGGAGAGAAATTAACCGTTCCAGCCTTTTCTGTCGTAGCGGTTGATACCACTGGTGCTGGTGATACTTTTCTAGGGTTCCTACTTGCTGCGATAGATAATGGCGTAGCGTTAGAATCAGCATTAAAGCTTTCAGCGGCGGCAGCTGCGATACAAATCACTCGAGATGGTGCCGTTCAGGCTATCCCTTTGCTTAAAGAGGTTGAAGCATTTGCTTCTTTAAGCACATATAAAGTTAAACGTTTTTAAAATCTTATAAATGCTTGTTACAATGAGTGAAAGGTACTCAAAAATTTTTTTATATTTTTAATACCATCGGATTAACCCAATAATAGCAGCTGACAAATAAAAAATTTGTAAAAGGAATATACCGAGGTATCTATTTAATAAAGCCCAACCACCGATCAGTAGTGCTGATAGTAGTAATAAAATGAAAGCCAAATATTCTGCACCAATATTTAGAGCAATTAACATAGAATAAATTATGGCTGTTATAACGCCAGCCCACTCCAATGAAACTTTAAATCTTTTATGAGTAATGAAATTCATGTTCAAAAGTTATTTATTCCCTAAAATTTCTAATCGCCGATAACTTTAAACCTATCTTGTGTTTGAGTTTGAATCTAGAAAAAATATATAAAATTTTGATTGAAAAGTTGAAGTATAAGTGCTTTTGGGAAATTTTTCTTGCAAAACGGCACTTTTCGATGCAAGAAAGGAATGCGACGTTTACTCTATCGACCACACTGTCTCCAAAAAACGGCTTCAGTCTCTCGATCAAGGAATGACTGAGCTATACTGCTGCAATGGTGCTAGCAGTAAATTAAAAGGAGAAGAATTATGGCAAGTGGAACCGTAAAGTGGTTTAATGGAAACAAAGGATATGGCTTTATCGCACCTGAAGGTGGGAAGAAAGATGTTTTTGTTCATGTTACAGCATTACAAGCTGCAGGTCTAGACGGGCTAGATGACGGCCAAGCAGTGAATTTTGAAATTGAAGTGGCTAGTGATGGCCGTGAGTCGGCAACAAACATTCAATTAGCCTAAATTGATATACGCTCCAGGGAAGGCCTGCTTGATAAATGTCAAGCGGGCCTTTTTTTATTTTTAGTTCTTTACCAGCTTTCCTGTAAAACGAATTAAAGATACTGTACATTTTTAAGCACGTAGTTAATTTTACTTTTGAAAATTATAAATATAAGGCAAATTATGGCATTTAATCCCAAGACAGTTTTTGGTCTTTGCAATGTCTTAAATCGGCATTCTGAGTTTATTGAGTTAATACTTCCATCTGAAGAGTCCGCACAGTATCAGATGGAACAGTGGGCAAAACGCATGGATCTAGTGTATCGTGATAGCAAAACCAACTGGGAATTCATTTCCAAAAATCCTTCAAGCGTGATTGAAAATTTAACATCAATCCAAACTCTCTCAAATCAACTTATTATTGAACTATATAAGGTAGAGTACGGTGTTCACCAACAAATCTCAAAAGATCTTGGTCAAGGTAGTTTTACTAAATTTCGCACTCAAATTAGAGAGCAGTTTGACTTGTTGAAAGCTCCTATTGATGGAATAAAATTTTCCCTCGGGGAGGGACTAGATAATATTATAAACCCAAGTTCGATTGGTGCAATTGACGCTGCAATAGATGTGTGGAAGTCTTGTGGTGGAAATACAAGATTACCTAAATTAATATTTAGGAACAATAATTTAAATAATTTTGTTAAAGACTGTTTTGAAGTTTTTGAAGTCAAGGAGGATCTAGGTGTGGCTTACTCAAACTGGTATACGTTAACACAAAAATAATTAATTCCTTAGCTTAGATTTATTATCGCCTAGCTAGGGTTCATTTTCCTTGAGTATAGAGAATTGTTCCACAACAGTGACAAGGGTTTCAAAATTCTAAGACAAATATATAATAATTAATAATTATGGGAGATAAAGATATGATTTTTTCTAACTGGAGTTATCCGACTGAAATTAGGTTTGGTGAAGGTAGAATAAAAGAATTGATTGAGGTTTGTAAGCTCAATAATATCAAACGCCCACTTTTTGTGACCGATAATGGCCTTTTGAAACTTGAAGTTACGCAACAGATTATAAAAAAAATGAAATCAAAATTTGCTTGTGATGTCTTTAGTAATGTCGATGCAAATCCAACGGAGGAGAATCTTTCAAGAGGTGTTACGGCTTTTAAATTTGGTAATCATGATGGCGTTATTGCTTTTGGAGGAGGCTCGGCACTCGATATCGGTAAATTAATTGCTTTTATGGTACCGCAATCACGATCAGTTTGGGACTTTGAAGATATTGGTGACTGGTGGAAGAGAGCACTAACAGACAAGGTTTCCACCATTATTGCAATTCCAACTACAGCAGGTACAGGCTCGGAGGTAGGAAGAGCGTCTGTATTGACAAATTCTATTTCAAAGGAAAAAAAAATAATATTCCACCCTAAATTACTCCCATCGGCAGTCATATGTGATCCAGCATTAACGCTAAGCTTGCCAAGAAAAATAACTGCAGGGACGGGGCTCGATGCCTTAGCTCATTGTGTGGAAGCATATTGTGCACCATCATTTCATCCTATGAGCCAGGGTATAGCCTTAGAAGGCGCCAAGCTTGTTAAAGAAAATCTATTAAAAGTCTACAACGACGGTAATGATTTAACGGCACGCGCACACATGATGGCTGCCGCATTGATGGGCGCAGTCGCTTTTCAAAAAGGGCTGGGTGCTATACACGCGATTTCGCATCCAGTTGGAGCGATATTTAATAGCCATCATGGATTAACGAATGCAGTTCTGATGCCTTATGTCCTTAAGTTTAACTCGAGAGAAATAAAAGAAAAGATTACTATTATGGCTGAGTACCTCGAAATTAAAAATGGGTTTGATGGATTTTTGTCTTTTATTGATAAGTTGAACTCTGACTTAGGCGTTCCTAAAAGCCTTGCAACTTTTGGGGTAACGCTAGATGATGTGGATAGGATTGTCGAAGGTGCAATGCAGGATCCAAGTATCGGCGGCAACCCCAAAGAACTTACGATTGAAAATCTTCGCTCACTTATTATTAGTGCAATTTAATTAAAGCAGTAAGGAATAGTCAATTTTGAAAGTCTCACTTGGTTATGGGGGAGGTATCACAGCTCCTCAAAAGACAGCGGCATTGGCCGGTTATGATATATTGAGAGACGGTGGAACTGCAATTGAGGCGATGGTTGCAGCAGCTGCTACCATCGCAGTTACTTATCCTCATATGAACGGTATTGGAGGGGATGCTTTTTGGTTAGTTAAGAAACACAACCAGAATCCTATTGCCATTTCAGGTTGTGGATATTCAGCAGGCAAGGCATCAGTATCGTGGTACGGTGACCGCGGTTACACAGAAGGAATTCCAACTCGAGGTGGGGCGTCTGCCTTGACTGTTCCAGGAGCCGTCGCAAGCTGGATTAAAGCATTATCTTTGGTTGAGAAACCGATGCCCGTAAAAAATATCTTAGAAAATGCAGTTTCCTATGCTAGAGACGGTTTTGCTGTAACTGAAAACCAATTTTTATGTACTACTAGTAAGTATAATGACTTGTATCAAGTCGATGGGTTTGCAGAAACATTCTTGGTGGACGGACAGCCTCCGAAATATGGCTTTAAGCTGATACAGGATGCATTAAAAAACACTTTAAAAGTGTTGGGTCAAGATGGGTTGGATAGCTTTTATAGGGGTGATTTGGCTAAAACGAATGCAAAATTTCTATCTGAAAAGGAGAGCCCGCTACGACTGGATGATTTCCTAAAATTTCGTGCTGAGTTTGTTGAGCCAATTAAAGCCTCAACCTCAAAGGGAGATCTTTATAATCTTCCAGCACCAACCCAAGGAATAAGCTCTCTAATGATTTTAGCGTTATTTGATAAGATGGGTATTTCTAAGGGGGATTCATTTGAGCATATTCATTCACTGATTGAGATCACTAAACAAGTTTTTTTAAAACGTAATCTCGAGTTGGGGGATCCAAATTATATGAGTTCCAGTGAAAGGGATTGGCTTAGTGACGATATTTTAAGTGGATTGTTATCTAAGCTCAACCCAAACAAGGCGTTACGCTGGCCTTATGTGCCTAATAAGGGTGATACTGTTTGGATGGGAGCAGTTGATACTGAGGGTACAGTGGTCAGTTTTATTCAGAGCGTATTTTGGGAGTTTGGATCTGGCTTGACCTGTCCGAAAACTGGTGTTTTCTTTCAAAATAGAGGCGCGGGATTTTCTCTTCAACCTGGACCAAACCAATTATTTCCACGAAAACAACCATTTCATACATTAAACCCAGCGCTAGCATTACTAAAAGATGGGCGACGGATGGTTTATGGGACTATGGGTGGTGATGGACAACCACAAACTCAATCTGCAATCTTCTCGAGGTATGCCTATTTTGACTATGATTTGCAGCACTCAATTTCGTTGCCCCGGTGGCTTTTAGGTAAGACTTGGGGTGATACTGGAACTACTTTGAAGTTAGAGTCACGCTTTGACCCAGCCTTGATTAAGAAACTTGGGTTAGCTGGTCATAATATCGAGCTGATTGATGATTATTCTGATCTTGCTGGGCACGCAGGTGCTCTTGTGTTATCTGATAGCGGTCTAATAGAAGGTGCTTCTGATCCAAGGTCTGATGGGTCTGCTCTAGTTTTTTAAAGTCACAGTTTCTCGTGTTTAAAATTGTAACATCCCGCTATTTCAGCACGCTGTTTAACCAACGACAGAATTGAATCGATATAGGGTGTATTTATACTAACAAGTCTTCCTAGCTCCTGGACTGAGCTAACTATTGCATCTATTTCCATTGATCTACCTTGCTCAAGGTCTTGAAGCATAGACGTTTTGTGTTCGCCAACTGCTGCTGCTCCAGCAATGCGTTTATCGATTGAAACTGGAAACCGCACATTTAAAGCTTCTCCAATTTGTTTGGCCTCTGCCATCATGTTTTTTGCCAGTTTATGAGTTTCAGTGTTTTCACATATTTGTTTTAAAGTGCCCCCAGTTAATGCAGAGATTGGATTGAAGGCTAGGTTTCCCCAGAGTTTTAACCATAATTCATCACGAATTCTAGCACTGATTGGTGCTTTAAAACCTGCATCTCTAAGTAATTCAGACAGAACTTCAACGCGGTTTGTTCGTTCACCACTTGGCTCACCGATAGAAAATCTATTTCCACTGACATGCTTGATTATACCTGGTGAAACAATTTCGCAAGCTGGGTAAACAACCGTCCCAATTATAGACTGAAATGGAATAGCTTTCTCTAATACTTTTTCTGGATCAACAGATATTAAGCGAACGTTGTCCCAGTCGCTTCCAAGTTTATAGAAATACCAGTGCGGCAGACCGTTCATTGCTGGAATAATTACAGCCCCTTTATTAGAAAGTTTTTGAAGGCCTTCTGAAAGAGCACTAACCCCAGTCGCTTTTACAGTTACAAAGACGAAGTCTTGTGGTTCCTCTGGAACTGTCTCTGATGCATTGAGTTTGACCGTTGTATCGTCATTGCCTGAAGTAAGTCTCAGTCCTTGCTGCTTGATTGCCGCAAGGTGAGGCCCTCTTGCTACAACTGAAACATCATGACCTGAATGCTTTAGTTTGACTGCAAGATAACCGCCAATTGCTCCAGCTCCAACGACACATATCTTCATTTTATCAAGCCTAATTTTTCCGCTAAACCAATGCGTTGTATTTTGCCTGTTGATCCCTTTGGAATTTCGTCTAGAAAAACAATGCGTCTTGGAATTTTAAAATTAGCGAGCTGCACTTTTAGAAATTCTTTGATGTCGGCTTCATTGGTTTTTCTTGGATCTACTAAAACGACCGCTGCACCAATATCTTCCCCCAATTTTTTATGTGCAATTGCGAAGGTAACTGCTTGCGATATATTTGAATGTTGCAACAAAACTTCATCAATTTCTTTTGGAGAAATTTTTTCACCCCCACGATTAATTATCTCTTTTAAGCGGCCTTTGATTGTCAGAAACCCTTCCTCATCTATTTGACCTTGATCGCCGGTCCTAAACCAACCGTTCGTAAAGTTTTCATTATTTGCTTTTGGGTTGTTTTGGTAACCTTTAGTGACGTTTGCTCCTTTGATTGCTATTTCACCAATTTGATTTGGCCCTAGAATTTCTCCATCGCTTGTTAGTATTTCTACTACTGGTCCAGCTGGAAGTCCTACAGTACCAGGTTTCCTTTTGAGCGGTGGCAAAGGATTTGACGTCATTTGATGGGCAGCTTCAGTCATTCCGTAAGCCTCAACTACAGGGCACTTGAAAACAATTTCCAACTCCTTGAGAACAGCAACTGGAAGAGAGGCTGATGATGATCGAATAAATTTTAGCCTACTATTTTCTATAATTGTTTTATTACGCTCAGCCCTACTAAGTATTGCCTGATGCATTGTTGGCACTGCAGAAAACCACGTTGGTTTCAAGTCATCGATTAGGCTAAAAAACCTTAAGGCGTCAAAGCCTGTGGAGCAAAACATTGACCCGCCAGATTCTAGTGTTGCCAGTACTCCCGCAATTAGTCCATGAATATGGAAAAGTGGCATTATATTAAGGTAGAGATCTTGATTTGTTAACTTCAATGTTCGAGCTATGTTCCTGGCTGACACACTGATGTTATCTGACGTAAGTGGTACTATTTTGGGACGAGATGTTGTACCTGACGTATGTAGTACTAAACTAATATCATTATGTAGATTTTTTTCAGCAGGACTTTGCTTTAATTTCTCACCATTCAAGGTTAGTGAGAAATCGCCCGGAAGTTTTTTGAGTCTCATTGCAAGCACTTTTATTCCGAGTTCAGTAGCCGCAGCAATTGCATTTCTGTTACCATCTTCTGTGACAATAAGGATTTTTGCGTTTAAATCTTCTAAGTAAAATTTAAACTCGTCTTTTGTGTATAAGGGATTTAACGGTGCAGCTGTTGCAAAGCTAGCTATTGAAAGGAAAACTGTTGCAGCTTCCGGACCGTTGGGTGTGACTATACCAACGGCATCACCTGAACCGATACCAAGCGATGCTAGTTGTTCTCCAATATTCGAAACCATTAATCGAAGATCGCTGTACGTAAGTGTACCTAAATCTCCAATTATAGCGGTACCTTGACCCTTTTCTAATAAGTCGGCTAAGGGATGATTTTTGTTATCCTCACTCATTTTGTTATTACCTTGTTACCTTTTTAAAACTTTTACTAAACTCAAGTAGCATATTTTTTAAAGTTAAGATTTTACATAACAGATAAATTAGGAATAGGTAAGGCTCGTTTAAATTTTTATCTTTTTGTTTTCTCGCTAGAGTGCTACTTTCTGTAATGGGAGGTTGTAATGAGAATAGTAGGAATTTTAGGTGGGATGGGCCCTGAAGCCACTGTGCTTCTGATGCAAAAAGTTATTAATAGTGTGGATGCAAAAGATGATGGACACCACATTCCAATGATTGTTCACCAAAATACCCAGGTGCCAAGTCGTATTGTTAGAATCCTTGAGTCTAAGGGGCAAGATCCTTCACCGATCCTTCAGGGAATGGCCTTAGACTTACAAAATTTGCAATGTGATTTTCTTGCCATGCCATGCAATACAGCTCACTATTACCATTCAGCTATTTCAAAAACTTTGCGAATTCCGCTCTTAAATATGATTGAGCTTTCTGTAGAACAGCTATCACAAAGCAATTTAAAAAAAATTGGTATCCTTGCGTCTCCAGCTGTTAGGGCGGTTAGAGTATTTGATAAAAGTCTTGAAAAGAGGGGTCTAAAGTTTCAGTTTTCTAGGAACGACTCTAATATGCTGAATATGATTAAAAATATAAAAAGAGGTCAGGTTGGGCCATCAGTTATTGATGCTTTTTCGTTTGAAATCAGTCAACTTTTAAATGATGGCTGCGACGCCCTTTTAATTGCGTGCACCGAACTATCACTTTTGCATAAATACCTACCTCGTGATGTAGTATGTGTGGATAGTCTTGACAGCCTCACAAAAAAAATTGTGTCGTTAGCAGTTAATGCAAGCCCAATATCTTTTGGAAATTCTTGATGAATAAATTTTCAGAAGGAGCTCAAATTTGCTGTCTACAAGCTGGGTTCGTATTACTAAGTTTTTTGGGAGTAGGATTGCTTGGAGTATCTCCCTGTTTTGGAAATAACTTTTTATGTCGGCCCTGGTCAAATATCGTGACTGGTGCAGAAATAGGCGATAGTTTCACCTTTGATATTAAGGACGGCATTATTGCTTTCAGGGGAGAGGAAAAACCGGTTCCGTTTGCTCAATTAATTTACTCGCATCCATTAAATGACATTTTTGTTGCAGCGTCGGGAGAAGTTGTAACTGCCGGAATTGAAGGTCAAAGAATTAGGGTGAATGTCTATTTTCCAAATAAGGATGCTAAATTCTTTGTTACAGCAAGCTGTAGTCGGGTTTGAAATGGAGGTTTTTTCGAAATTCAAACTTAATTTGTTTATATTAATTGTCGCTTTATTTGTGTCGGTGTTTCATGCTCAT
>ERZ651776.2393-NODE-2393-length-20378-cov-6.158761_pt1 | contig 20378 bp, 25 predicted proteins | sample MGYA00514761_ERZ651776 | MGnify/ENA metagenome assembly ERZ651776 | reverse complement strand
CCGGGCAAAGTCAAACAGTTCGGGACCTGGACGTAAGGTCTGGAATGGCTCGAACCAGCCCATTTGGGCACCGGTTTGCGGCAAACCTACGTTAGCTACATGGAATCACTACAACTCGCTCGCAGCATGCGAGGCTCGATCGGCATGCTCGCAATGGAATGGTTAATGGCACCTTCCACAAACGAACAAGCGATCGCTGCCGGTATGTCCGACGATTCGAATGCCGCCTATGCGGTCGGTCGTCTCGGCGTGCTCGGCGATTGCCCCCCTGACAATGTCGTCGCCGCTGCTTTCTTCTGGGACCCTGACCATATGCGAGACATGGTCAAGCGAGGGCGAGCGGTCACGGCTCCGGCCGATGGCGCAGCTGTGTATGCACAGATCTGCCAAGACTGGGGCGAGGAACGATTGGAAGGTTTCGACGGTGTGGCACGACTGGGTGAACTTGCCGAACGAGTCGTTACCGCCGCAAGTCCGCTTGGCGCCCCTACCTTTGTTGGCTGGCGTGACCAGCCTCTTCCCGCCAGCGGAGCATCACGCACTTTCCAGCTGTGTCAGACGCTGCGCGAGCTGCGCTTCGGTCGTCACTGCGTAGCGGTGCAGGCGCTTGGCATGGGACCGCTCGAAGCAATCTTGAGCGGTCCAACCGGTGAGTGGAATGCAAAGTTCTTCGGATGGAAGCCCCCGTATCCGGACGTGTCCGGGCTGGGCGATGCGCGCGAAGAGATCGAATCGATGACCGACCGCCTACACGCTCCTGACTTCGATGTCCTGACCAGCGATGAGCGTCAAGAGCTGCGGGACCTCGCCAAAGCAGCCCGAGGCCACGCTGCGGCCCGGGGTGATGCCGTCAATCCGGCTGATCTCGCCAACTCGTAGTCATTGGTGTGGCACACCCGCAGCCTCAATCTCGACGAGTGCATCACAAAACGTGGGACCGCCGCCAAGATCGCCTAGTCGGTCGCTGGTAAGAGCGTTGGCGCCTTGGCCGCCATCGAGCCAACGCCCAAATGGCACCACCACGACGCCAGGCGTGACGGCAGTACTCACGTCGGCCATGCCGCTGACTCGACCGCGCTCATTGAACACGTCGACGCGATCCCCGGAAGCGACGCCCCGCTGAGCAGCATCGTCAGGATGCAGCTCGATCCTCAACTCCGGTTCGGCTCCTCGGAGCACCGGCAGGTCGCCGTAGGAGGAGTTGATGCTGAAATGTCGCTTCAACGTGAGGAGGCGCAGCGGAAAACGGCGGGCAAGGTGTGGCTGTGATTCTGGGCTTTCGGCGGGTTCGATGAACCTTGGAACGGCTCCGAGACCGAAGGTCTGATCGAAGAGGACCGAAGAGAACTCAAACCGCCCGTCGACCGAACCGGGGAAACCTCCGTGCGCGAACGGAACTTCTCCACCGGGGTGTTGGACTTGAACGAAACCGTCCTGGTCGAGGCTGTCGTAGCCAGCACCCGCAGCCTCGGCAGCGGATCCCGAAAGACAGTGCCGGATCAGTTCGTCGTCAGTCATGGCAAAAAGTGGGTCATCAAGATTCATGCGGGTGGCTAACAATCGGGCAACCTCGCTGTTTGGTTTTGATTCGCCGACGGGGGCAATCGCAGCCCGGTTAAGGCCGATGTAGTTGAATCCCCACGAAGCCACGAGGTCCTCGTGTTCGATCATGGATGGCGCCGGGAGCACGATGTCCGCGTACCGAGCGGTATCGGTCAGAAAGAGATCGTGCACAACGGTGAAGAGATCGGTTCGGGCAAGGCCTGCAAGGACCCTGTTCTGATCGCCCGTGATGACTGCTGGATTCGAGTTCCAGACGAACAGCGCACGAATCGGAGGGTCAAGCGAAGCATCGGTGAGCGCTTGACCGAGTTGAATCATGTTGAACGAACGGGTGGTTAATGGTTCGCCAAGTTCAGGATTGCCGGGGCCCCACATTTTCTCGCGACCGGTCATCGGAATCGTGCGTGCGTTGGCAATACCGCCGCCAAGATGGCGCCAATGACCGGCGAGTGCCGGCAGGCACTGCAGTGCCCGGACCGCCATGCCTGCGCCAGCAGCGCGCTGCATCCCAACGCCGAATCGGATCACGGCGGGGCTCGCTTGTGCATACCCACGAGCGAAGGCAAGGATCTGTGTCTCGGAGAGCCCCGTGACGTCTGCGACCCTGTCCACTGGCCAGTCGCTGGCGCTCAAAGCGAACGCTTCGTAGCCGCTGGTGTAATCATCGATGTACGCCTGGTCGACGAGACCCTCATCGATCATCACCTTGGCGACACCCAAGGCCAGAGCACCGTCGGTGCCAGGCCGGATCGCCAGATGGTCATCTGCGCGTCGTGCCGTGGCCGAACGGTACGGGTCAACCACAACGAGCCGAGCGCCACGCTTTCGTGCCTCTCGGATCAGATCCCATGTGTGTATCGATGTGGAGACCACATCGATACCCCAGCACACGATCATTTCAGTTTCGGTAACCAACTCGGGGTCAACCTGCATCGCTCCAAGCGCCGCAGTGATCGCCAACGCTTGGCCGCCACAGATCCCACGTTCGAGTTGACTTGCTCCGAGGTGATTAAACAAACCAAACATGGGACCAAACGCCGATAGGACACCCATGTTGCCCAGATAAGAAAATGGCAGAATGGCTTCTGCGCCCGACTCATCAATGATGCCAGTCCATTGCGCACCGATCTCGTCGACCGCCTGTTCCCAAGAGATCGGTTCGAACTCGCCGGCGCCCTTTTTACCCACTCGTCGCAACGGTGTGGTCAGGCGCGCCGGGTCATAGACCCGCTCAAGGTAACGATCAACCTTGGCGCAAAGATGTCGACCCGTGACCGGGTGGCTGTTGTCCGCGCCGATTCCGACTGCGATGCCATCGTCGACAGTCACAAGCGCGGAACACGCATCTGGACAATCATGCGTACACGTAACCCGGATCTGTTGCACCATCTGAACAGCATTCCACACCTCGCCCGCTGCACCGTCAGATGAAACAGACGTCGCCTTGGTTGCTTGATTCCCATGGGCCGGCTGACGTCCGCTAGAACGTTGACATGTCACGACTCGCGGACCCGCAAGCCGAACTCCAGAAGCAGTTCGTGGCGACCGCTTCGCTCCATCCGCTGTCTGCATCCGGATCCATGGGCCGGCGAATTGTTGGTGTCGACCTCGCCCAACATCTGACTGCTCACCAGGCAGAGCTGCTACAAACTCTGCTCGACTCCTATCACGTTCTCACGTTCTCTGGCCAAGACAAAAACGGCCTGACGGTGCATCATATGGAGAGGCTGGCGAACCATTTCGGAGCGCCGATTCCTCATCCGAGTAACTTCTCGAATTACGGCGCTCCTGTCGATGAACTCTCGCCCCGGCGATCCAGCGACCAAGCAGTGACCAAGATCAATGCTGCGTTCCCAGACGCAATTGTGTGTGTCGAAGGCGCAGACACGCTCGCCACGTACCCGGTTAACAACCTGTCGAACAGTGGCCCGGACAAGGAACCGGTGCTCGCCGGCGGTCAACACTGGCACACCGACATCGAGTTCGAACCAATTCCACTCTCGACCAGCATGTTCTATGTGCAGTGCGCCCCGACAACCCGCGACGCCCCAGGCGGCACCTGGGTGACCAACCCGGGCCACGAACCTGGCTTCTACCACCCTGATTCTTCACCAGGCCTCGACAGCGTTCGGTCAGCTTTACCCCTCAACGGAGAAACCGCCTTCGCCGACACCGCGGCAGCTTTCGCGGCCCTGAGCCCGAGCCGCCAAGCAGAACTCGAGCCCGTGCTCGTCCGCCGACGGTTGCGCCCGAACGATGATGGGTGGCTTGTACCTCTGGTGTACACAAACCCACGGAGCGGCACGAAGTCACTGCACAGCCCCGTCTGGGCGTCGAGAGGTAAACGGGTGGCTCCCGTCCAGGTCCAAGGTATGACCGACGACGAATCGCGCACCTTTCTCGATCCTCTCGAAGAACATGTGTTGCAGCCTCAATTTCGCTACGACCATGTGCATAGACCCGGCGACGTCACCATCTGGAGCAACTTCTCGACGCTGCATGTGGCTCCGCCCAACAAGAAGATCATCAATGATCCAGCAGATGCTCGGCTGATGTATCGCATCAGTTGCAAGGGGGAGCCGAGTTACGAATTACCCCGCCCAGACACCGATGCCTGGATCGCGAACAACATCGTGCCGCCGTACCGTTCGCCCAGCTGGCAGAGCTAAGGCTTCTGAGCCGCAAAGGGCCGACTGGTTTCTGTTGCGACCGGTATCTCAGATCTGAATGCCGGGGGTGGCGCCGCCGTCGACGAGCACATTGGCTCCAGTCATGAAACTGGCGCGATTACTTGCGACGAACGCGACAACGTCGGCAATCTCCTCAGGTTCGCCAAGCCGACGGAACGGATTTTCCCGAACGATGGCGTGCCAAAGCTTGCCGTCTTCCTGGCGCGCCTCGTCCCATGAGCCGCCTGGAAAGATGACGTCGCCAGGCGACACGACGTTCGCACGGATACCGCGCCGGGCGATTTCTCGAGCGAGCGACTTCACCATGCTGACCGTTGCCGCCTTGACGGCTGCATACGCAGGAATCCGAGGAGCAGCAATGCTGGCAGCCCGTGACCCAATACACACGATGTTCGCGCCGGAGTGGTCTTCCATGTGCTCAAGTGCGGCCCGAATGAGTTCGTTGTTGCCGACCAAGTCCACCGCAACCGACGCCTCCCAGTCAGGCCCGGCCATGGCAGAAACGTTCGAGACCAAGATGTCGATGCCACCCATGGTTTCAACGGCCCAATCGACCACGGCTGTTGGTTCTCCCTTCGCGCCAATATCAGCAGGGCGATGATGGACACGACCGAAGTCGCTCAGCTCCGCAGCGGCAGCGGCAAGGCCGGCCCCATCGCGGGCGCAGATAGCTACCTCGGCTCCCTCGTCGAGAAAGGCCTTGGTTATGGCCCGTCCAATCCCCCGGCTACCGCCAGTCACCAAGACGCGTTTACCAACCAGTTCAAGATCCACAGTCCCACTTCTACCCTGGTTCACTGTGTCGGCACAAGAAGGCAGCGGGCTAAATAGTGACGACTTCCCGGTGGTCGATCACATTCGCAGCACAACGCCTGTCGTGCGGTCGTTTACACCGGATCACACCGTTGAGTGCTGCGTCATCGACAAAGAACACGACGTCGAAGATGGCGTTGTTCGAGAGATGTTCGCCATACCGGTGCCCTATCTCGTCGTCCCCATCAGCGCCGAAGGCATCTGCGGTTGCCGCGATCTCTATCCCCACTTCGGCTCACCCGACAACCATGACCAGTGCGAGGTCTCAGCCGTGTGTGTGCGGACGGGGCCGACGACCTCGGAACAGATCAGCGAGTCCGTCGAGTTCGCCTGAAACGACGGCCAGCCGGTCCAGGTCACGCTTGTTTGAAGCGTCCTGGACTTCCTGCCCGATGAGGTGAGCTTCTTCTGCGAGCAGCCGGGTAACAAGATCGTGCAGGTTCGGTTCCATACCTTGGTAGTAACACCTTGACGTGTGCCGAGCTAGAGCCCAAGGTCCACAACCGATTCGTGTTGGGAGCCAGGGACGTTCGACCCTGGCGCAGCACGCCAAACCGGCCCATTGTGTCGCTGTATAAGCCCTTGGAAGGCATACGGATGAACCAGAAGCTGTCGCACTCTACGAACAATGGTCACAGCACCGATTCGGGTCCTGCCATGACCACAGCCAGGACCACAGCCATGACCACTGCCGACGTCACCATCGCCGAGCTGCGCGACGAGTTGCAAGCAGAGAAGCGGGCGAACCACCAGCTGCGAAAGAAAGCACATAAGGAGCTGGAACTCCAACCGTTTCAGGTCGAACTGTTGAAGTTGCAGGCGCATCTTGAGTCCACACAGCGCAAGATGATCGTGCTCTTTGAGGGGCGCGATGCCGCGGGTAAGGGCGGCACCATTCGACGGATCACTCGTTACATGAATGAGAAGCACTACCAGGTCGTCGCTCTCGGAAAACCAACCGAGCAAGAGCGCAGCCAGTGGTACTTCCAGCGGTATGTCTCACGGTTTCCTCGTGGTGGCGAGATCATTCTGTTCGACCGAAGCTGGTACAACCGGGCCATGGTGGAGCCTGTATTCGGCTTCTGCACCGAGAAAGAACACGCGCACTTTCTCCGAGGTGTCGTCGGTTTCGAAAAGGATCTCGTGCGCCAAGGCACAATCTTGGTCAAGCTGTATTTCTCGGTGACGAAGAAAGAACAGCAGCGTCGCTTCGAGCGCCGGAAACATGATCCTTTGCGGCAGTGGAAGCTCAGCGAAATCGATGTGCAGGCGCAGGATTTATGGGATGCCTTTACCGAGCGCAAGTACGAGATGCTCAAAGAAACCAACACCACCAAGACACCGTGGACCGTGATCCGTTCCGAGAACAAACACAACGCACGCCTGAATGCAATGCGGGTGATTCTCGACGCGGTCGACTACGAGAACCGAGCCACTGACCTGGACTTTGTACCCGATCCACGGGTGGTCGTCTCCGGAGCCCACGAACTTGAGCTGATGGAGGCCGACCGAATCCGCAGCGGCAAGTTCAAGCTGTGAGCAAGCGGCTGTCCAAAAACATCTACGAACCGGAGTTGCTGCGTTTGCAGCGCGAACTGGTGAAGCTGCAAAGTCACGTACGTAACCAAGGTCTCAAGGTGTGTGTGATCTTCGAAGGCAGAGACGCTGCTGGCAAAGGAGGCGCGATAAAGCGCATTCTCCAGCGGACCAACCCTCGTACGGTGCGGGTTGTCGCACTGGCACAACCAACCGAACGAGAACGCTCGCAGTGGTACTTCCAACGGTATGTCGCCCACCTGCCCGCCGCCGGTGAAATCGTCCTTTTTGATCGGAGCTGGTACAACCGCGCCGGCGTCGAGAAGGTTATGGGTTTCTGCACCGACGAAGAATACGACGAGTTCCTGGTGTCCTGTCCGGATTTCGAGCGCATGCTCATCCGTTCCGGCATCATCTTGATCAAGTTCTGGTTCTCGGTGAGCGATGTCGAACAAGAACGTCGATTTATGGACCGAATCGAACATCCCATCAAGCGGTGGAAGCTCAGTGAGATGGACCTTGAGTCGCGGGCCAGGTGGATCGATTACAGCAGGGCCAAAGATGCCATGTTTGCTCACACCGACACCAAGGCCTCACCGTGGTGGGTCATCAATGGCGACGACAAACGACGGGCTCGGCTCAACTGCATCCAACATCTGCTTGGAGCAGTCCCGTACGAAGATCACAGTTCGGACGCCCTGATCATGCCACCCCGTCAGCAAGGCACCTATCTGCGGCCGCCTGAACGCGAACAGACCTTCGTCGTCGATCACTACCAGTAGTTCGTCGGTGCATGAGACCAGGGACTTTGTCCTCTGGCGACTGGGGCGGGCACGTTGTACAACAACACGTACACAAAACGGGAGGAACCCATGCTGGTCGAAGAGCTCATGGCAACAGACGTCGTAACGACGACACCACACGCGACACTCAAAGAGGTTGATGAGCTGTTCAACCTGAATTCGATTTCAGGTGCGCCGGTCGTTGACGATGGCGTGTTGGTCGGCGTCATCTCGCAATCTGATGTCATACGGGTCTTGTACGACGAGCAAATATCGGCAAGCGAAGTATCGCAGTATTTCATGAGCCCATTTCCGATATCTATGCCTGCGGTCTCTGCGCTTAACCTCGAACGGGCGAAGATCGCCGATCGTATGGTGAATACCAAAGTGCAAGATGTGATGACGCCGATTCCTGTCACCGTGGCGCCCGATCACAATGTGCGTGACGCGGCCCAACGAATGATCGATGCACGAGTTCATCGGGTACTTGTGACCCAGAACGATGAACTCGTCGGCATTCTCAGTTCGCTCGATCTTGTTGGGCTTGTTGCTTCTGACTTCTGACGGTTGAGGAACTCGAGGCAGGCAAACGGCACAACGGCCGTCCCTGCCTCCTTGCTCGACGTGCGTGTCACTCGTCGTTGGCCACTACGGTCTTTCGGTGAGCACTATTGAAGAAATCGGCGAAGCGGACGGCTGGCGATGCTGGCTCTGTGACGAGCCCGTTGACCCAACCATGTCGGTCAACGACCCTCGGGGCGCAAGTATCGATGCGCGATCGACCCGCAAAAAGGCCAAGAAGAAAGCACGTTCGCTTCCCGAGCGGTTGGCCCACCGAGACTGCAATACCGGCAAAGGCAACACCGAAGCCGTGGTGCAATGGCCAGAGCACCTCTTCGTGGTTGATCCTGCCGTGATCATCCAGAGTGCAGAGCGGCTCGCTACAAAAGGCGGACGCGAAGCCATGGCGCGTTGCCCCACCAGCGAGGACGCAAACCTGGCCGGTGCCTGGCTCGTTGACCGCGTCTCGCGGCTAGAACCCGGCGTGCAGTTCGCGTTTCGAGTCGAACCAGCTGGCGGACAGTTCCTACTCGTGCTTTCCGCATAACTGGCGAGCAGCATCATGCCCTCGGACAAGAAACCAAACATCGTCTTTCTGTTTGTCGACAACTTAGGGTTCGGCGAACTTGGTTGTTACGGCGGCGGAATCGTGCGGGGGGTCCCGACCCCCAATATCGATCGGCTTGCGGCCGACGGTGTGCGACTCACCAACATGAACATGGAAGCGCAGTGCACCCCATCGCGTTCGGCGGTCATGACCGGTCGAACCCCAATTCGTTCGGGAACCGTGCGTATACCGCTGCCTGGCCAGCCAAGCGGGCTTACCCGCTACGAAGTCACCCTGGCCGAACTGTTGTCACAGCAGGGATACGCCACTGCCCACTTCGGCAAATGGCACTTGGGCGACACGGCGGGGCGCCAACCCCACGAACGAGGATTCGACGAATGGTGGGGACTTCTCGAAACCCACGACTCGTCGCTGTGGGCGTCGGCACCGGGCTACGACCCACAGGTTGCCCCACCAGCACAACTCTTCGAGGGCCGACGCGAGGGCGGGCCAAGCACACCGCTGGGCGACTACGACGAAAAGCAACGAGCGCTGTTCGACGGTCACGTCTTTGACCGAACCCATGAGTTCATACGCCGTTCCGTCGACGCTGACCTGCCGTTTTTTGCGTACATGCCGGTCGCGTTCCCGCACTTCCCGACCTTGCCCCACCCGGATTACGAAGGCAGTACCGGACTTGGGCCCTTTGCCGACTCCTTCCATGAGATGGACGAACGAGTCGGTGAACTCGCCGACCTGCTTGACGAACTCGATATCTCCGATGACACGCTCTTCGTGTTTACGAGCGACAATGGGGCCGAGGACGTGCTCCCGTGGCGGGGTTGGACTGGCCCATGGGGCGGCTCGTACTTCACGGCAATGGAAGGTTGTCTCCGGGTTCCGTTCATCGCCCGATGGCCCGGCCATATTCCGGCCGGGCGTGTGAGCAATGAGGTAACCCACGCGGTCGACATCTTCACCACATTCGCTACCGCAGCTGGTGCGCCCGTTCCTCTCGATCGACCAATCGACGGAATTGACCTGATGCCTCTACTCGACGGCACGAGCGATACGTCTGGCCGAGAGTCGATCTTGTGTTTCGTCGGTGACCAGCTCCACGCTGTCAAGTGGAAGAACTGGAAACTCCACTACATCTGGCAGGAGTACATGCTGGACCCAGCGGTTCAGCTTGGTGTTCCCCGCGCGTTCAATCTGTACGAAGATCCTGGGGAGCGTCACGATGTCTTCTTGCCGTCCAACACCTGGGTGCAACGTCCATGTATGGCCGCGATCGGGGCATTCTGGGACAGTGTCGAGGCCCATCCTCTCATCGCACCCGGCACTCCCGATCCGTATGAGCCTCCGACCTGAGGCGAGATCGGGCCGGAGGCAGCCGCGAACTAGCCGGGAGTTACCGAATGGGGGGCGACTCTCCATGTTGTTGATGGTTACTTCGTAACCGATGCATGAGATAGTCGCCGTACACAACAGGTTCGAACAACGGGTCCGAACCCGGCATGACGCAACTTGGCAGTGGTTCAACCCGAGTACGTATGTCGGGGTCAAAAAAGAATGGCAACGAAAACCGCTCAACGGCAGGATTTGTCCGCACGCGGTGTGGTGTTGAGATCAGACGGCCATTGCTCCACCGATGCAAAATGTCGGCAGTATTCATGACCAAGGTGCCGTCACGGGGTACTACATCGATCCAGCGCCCGTCTTCGCCTCTGACCTGAAGTCCGCCAACGTCGTCCTGCGCAAGCAGTGTGATGAACCCGTAGTCCGAATGCGGTGCCGACCCAAAGAACCCCTCGGCAGCCTCGCCCGCCGTTGGCGGATAGTGAAGCAGACGCAGAAACGTCGTTGGTGTCTCAAAGTACTGCAGGAGGCTTTCGGGTTCAGCGCCAAGCGCGACCTCGAGGGTCGTCACAAGACCTCGGGCAACCGTCGTCATCGCACGTACATAGGCCAGAAGAGGCGCGTTGATCTCCGGTAAGGCTGACGGCCATTGGTTGGGTCCCGCCAGCGGTGCACCAGCTCGGGCGAGCTCGCTGTCGGGTGAGACCTCGTGCATCAGCATAAGCGACGCACTCTGATTGGGCTTCGTGACGGTGGCCACCGACGATGTCGTTGTCGTCGAAGTATTGATCGGGATATAGCCGCGGTGGTACTCGTTGACCTCAATCGCCATCTTTGATGCCAGCGGAAGCGCATGGAACTTCCGCGAAGCTTCGAACGCTGCCTCGACAACCGCCTCGTCGACGCCATGGTTCGACAGGTACGCAAACCCGACGGTCGAGTAAATGTCTACGAGTTGTGCTGCTATCCGACCGTGGTCGGCGCACCCTGGAGTGCCAAGTCCGGTCAGATCGATAGTCGGGATCATGGCTTCTTCCAAAATTCCCGGCACGGCCGGGACCTAGAACGATTCGAGTTCTTCGCCGAGCACGAAACGGCCCAGTTGGTGGTGAACCCGATCTTGGTGGGCATTGATGTGTAAGGGCATGGCCTGGAAGTCTCGCCATCGGCGTTCGAACGTGCCGCCTTCGCGTAATCCGTTGCCGCCCTGGCATCGCTGCAGGAGCCGCATGGCATCGCTCAATTGGGTAATCGCCGATGTCGATAGGGCCATCTGCCGTAAGTAGTCAGCGTCGTCCGGCGGTTGATGATCGTCGATTCGCTGATCAACCTGGCGGCAGGCCGTTTCCGCTGTCGCAGCTGCTGCACCAATCAGCGCGGCCGCTTGCCCCAGATTGACTTGCACCGTTGGTCGGGTGACCATTTTCTTACCCATGATTGACTTGCGGTGGCGGATCTCGGCGGCAGCTTCGGCCAGTGCTGCGCGGGCCAGGCCAACGCCCATCCACGCGAGCCACACGTCGGATAGGCCGACCCAGTCCTCGCGATACCGATCTGCAACCACCGGGACTTCGCGGAGCGCCTCGGCCCGGTTGGCCCCAAACCATTGGACACAACGATCGAGTGGCGCAACGACGTCGGTGTAGTGAATGTCGTCGGTAGCCGAGGCTCGCACCGATGCGCCATCCCACGTTGGATCGATCTTCACGCCGTCATCGTTCGTGCGGACCACCGTGAACCGGATATCGAGCGGCTCGACTCGTTCACCAGCTTCGTCGACCACAATGAAGGCAACACCTGCCCAGTCCGCGTAACGGCCGCCCGAACTGAACGCGCCTCGGCCATTCAGCCGCACCACGTCGCCCTCGACCGCGCCAGTTACACCAGAACCCGCGCCTGCAGGGAAACATACCCACTCCCCCGCATCGACGATGTCATGCAGCAGGTCCTGGTGGTCCGGCCCAAGGCAGCCAACAAAGAGGTGAAAGACCGCAAGATGATTCCACATGGTCCAGGCCGTGCTCGTGCAGTTGGCACTGATCGCTTCGAGTTCACGACCGATCTGCAAGACGGAAGCCTCTGTTCCGCCAATGTTGTGGGTCGCAGCAAGCTTCATGACATCGCTCGCTTTGAGCGACGCGATGAGGTCGCCATCGATGCTTCGGGTCGCGTCGGCCTGCGAAGCTTGGGCCGCAATAGCGTTAAGCAACGGCGTTGTTGTTCGACGGATTTCATCGGGCACGAACGCCGCCACCGGGTCAAAGGGTGCATTGGTCATGCCACACCCTAAGTCGCCGCAGCCCACCAGTCGACATCGCAGCGAAGGCCAATGATCGGGTGACACCCCTCTAGGCCGAGTCGTCACCGCGCAAGACGTACGCACCAGCGAGGCTAAGTCCAAGCAGTAGTGCAAGTGTTGCCAATCGGCTGGTGGGGCCAACCCAGCCGGACGTATCACCACCTAACGCATCGAGCTTGTCGTTCACTTGGTAGCGCCCGACGTTCGCTATGACGAACGAGGCGACAGCAACAACCACGACAACCCGCCACCGCCCCGTGGCACTGACGGCCCAGAACGCGCCGACCACCACGGCTCCTTCGAGAGCAAAACCTTCGATCGCCAGATAGCTGAACCACCAGCCGGTGGCAGCAACCAACGCCGAGGTGGCCAGGAAGACCTTGAACGGTGCAAATCGTTGCACAGGGAGCACAGCAACCGACGCAAGCCCCAGCGCATAACCGATCCAGAGCCGATTATCTGTGCGATAGAGGTTCAGCGTGGCCGCACGTCGGAAGTCCAGAAGTGCCTGAAGTTGGATGTGGTGAAGACCTGCTCGGTCAACAACTCGACAACCGAGGCCCGATTCTCGATAGCTTAGATCATGTTTCAATCAACGCGAATGTCACAGCAGTCGACATGCGTCGACGTTCCGTAACCGCCGCGGCATTAGCCGATTACCGACTAATGCCGCAGGATCAGGATAGAAGCAGGCACCGAAACCTAACATTGACCTGCGGGAACCTCTAGCTTTCATTTGGTCAGCAAACGCAGCGAAGCCGTGATCGCAAGCTCAGAGCAGGCGTCAAGCAATAGGACGGCTAGATCGCTCGCATGTTCACATCAAGAAAATTTTGCGCCGAGAACGTTACCGATGGTTTCATCGTCCATTAGAGGCGTTATGTTGATCTCAATCATTCCGTTCCAGTCAAGCGCATAGTCTGCCAGGGCGCCCGCGTCTGAGGATTCGACAATCGCAAAGCCGCCAGTTCCGTCAACATTGTGATAGCGCGACACAAGCGTGGCGCCCTCGGGTGGCATGCCACCAGTCGCCATAAATTGTTTGATGGTGTTGTCCCTGGCTTGCGGCGAATGGGTCCAGGCAAATTTAAATAGCATATTGCTCTCCTTCTAAAGGCAGCTCAAGTCGGCTGCGGCTTAAGGATAACGGGCCATTCCGAGCCGTTTGGTTGCCCGATTGTTAACGCTGAGTTAAGGCGTCCCACGTAAGGACAACGAAATCGATATCGCAGTGTTTTGACTGTCGCTCTTGGGCCAAAAAAACGGCGATTACCTGGGAGAAGCAGCACGAGTACTCGCCTACAACGGCGTCATCCACATCGTTGAAGCAGCGTGAGATCGAGCTAGCTCTGCGAATCGACCGACGAGATCGGCCAGTAATCATCGAGCTGTGCCGTTAGGCGGTTGCTTTTGACATCTTGCGCACTTTGTGAGCATTGAAGTTCATCAGCGACACCGACATAACCGACAGACCGCGCGGCGACCAGCACGACGATCACCTCGGCGGTGGTCCACCACCGCGAAGTCATTGGTCCATCTCGGCGTGGGAACTTTGACCGGCCGTCGGGGCTTTGAACCGCCGATGAACTGTGTCGACAAGTTCCGCGTCTTGTGTCATAGAGACCAGTGTTGCAGCGAGTTGCATCGTCATCAGTTGCACATCAATCTGTTCGTACCCAGTTTGCAACCTCGCAAGGCCCGGCATGGCGCCGCCATAGATCAGTTCTGGATCGGACGAATCGCTGACGGAGAACTTGGTAGCCTCGTGCTCGAGTTGACGCCGGATCCGTTGAAAGTTCATTGTGCCACCTGGATTATCGGCGACTACTTCCTGGATGCCGCCAATCTCAGTAGCGATGAAGATATGGGTGGTCGCATCGAGATCAAACGGCAACACAACCGCACCCGACTCGGCCACGACAGCTTGACGAGCAACACGATCCGGCTCGTCTGCGCAATCGGCAAGCAGTGCCAACGTTGCGACCGGTGACACGAGCCGTCTTGGGAATCGTCTCGTTGCATGCCGAATGCTCTGAAAGTCTCGCTGACACCGAGCAAGGACTTCTGGTCAGAGCGGTTAGATCCTGAATCTCCTGTTGTTGGTAAAGCGGAGCTCGCAGCCCCGACAAGGGCCTCGTGCCGACGGGCACTCCGCCCTGCTTCCATGTTGGGCGCCCGACTCGGAGCGGTCACCACGATGAACCCAGCAGCACCACACACGCGCAGGACCAGCGACCCCGGCGGAGCCCACCAACGCGTCACCCACGTTGCTCAGCGCTAAGAAAAGTCCGAGTGCCTCGACAACCGCGCCCATAATCGTCATTCCTGCTGCGGCACGCACGAGCTGATTGAGCGTCCACGCCTCGAGCGAAGACTGGCCGCCAACGAAGAGGGCGAATCCGAGAACACCAAGCGCTATCAGACTGCCTCCGAGCGACAGGAACCGTCCTGTGAAACCGACTGGGCCCGCCAGGTCACTACCGGTATCAATAGCAAGGAGCTCATCCAGTGTCACCACATGAGGCTCGACCGAGGCATCGTCGGATCGCCCACTCTCCTCAGACAGCCGCTCCTGGTCAACCGCCCCGTTTTGTTCGGGCGTGCGGTTCGCTGGTTACGTCGGGGCCGTCGGAGGATTCATCTGGAGTCGGCGCCGTTGTCGCTCTAGGAGCCGGAGTCGCTCGCAACCTGATTGTGAAACGAAAAGTTTCCTCAATGGGGTGTGCGTCGCCAGCCCGCACCGACCGTTGAACCCTGACCTCGCCGCCCGCACGCGGGGGATCCAACCGCAGCGTAAATTCGTGCTGACCAGCGCCTACCCGCACCTCTGGTGCAATGATGTCGCCCGCTGGTGGGAGTACGAGGAATCCTTCGCCCGCAACCAGCGATGAGGCGGTGAACCTCAGTTTGATCTCGGAAACAGCCGAGTCCGCAACGGCGCCAGCGGCGGGGTCCGAAGATTCGAAGTCCGTATGGGCCTGCGCCACAGGTACGAAACTGACGACGAAATAGACCACCAGGACAAACAGCGCGAGTCCACCGTTTGGGGGAACGTGCTTCGTTCCTTCCATGTGAGGGCTGAAGCCTGCATCGGCCCGCTCGCACTAGCGAGTGTCAGTACTAGCGTATGTCACGGTGGCTTTACAGCGAGCAGGTCTCAGCGAGAACACATACGTGCGGTCGCCTACCATCTCGCTGGTAGTTACCCGACTCCCAGGAAGTGACAGGTACCCTTAGCCAGAGTCAATAAGGAGCATTATCGATGAGCGACGCGACGATCGAATCCGCAACCGAAGAGGCCTTCACGATCCGTGGGCCCGAGCAAGAGATGGCGGAACTTGGCGCGAATGTAGCTGCAGCCGCCGATCTCTCGATCGACGAGATCAATCCGCTCAATGCCCACCTCTTTCGTGAGCATCGTTGGCACGATCATTTCGCACGTTTGCGTGCCGAGGACCCTGTCCATTTCAACGAACTCGAAACGGCTGGCCGTTACTGGTCTGTTACCAAGTACGACGATGTACGCGCAGTCGACGGTGACTGGAAGACCTTCTCGTCAGCACCCGGGATCACGCTCGGCCCCAAGGTGATCGATCGTCCTGATGGCGGTCCCCAGCTCACGTCGTTCATCTCGATGGATCCACCAAAGCAGACCGAACAACGAAACACTGTGCGATCTGTCGCTGCACCCAAGAACCTACGCAACGTCGAACCGTTGATCCGCGAGCGCACAATCTCCGTACTGGACTCGCTGCCCGAAGGTGAGACCTTCGACTGGGTCGACACTGTCTCCGTCGAGTTGACCACCATGATGTTGGCCACGCTGTTTGACTTCCCGTTCGAAGATCGCAGCTTGTTGACGCGCTGGTCCGACGTAGTCTTTGCGATCCCACAGCCCGGGGGCATCGTGGAGTCCCTCGAGGAAAAGCACGCAGAGATGATCGGGTGCATCCGCTACTTCGAAGGCTTGTGGGAAGAACGGCGCAAGAACCCGGGCGACGATCTTGTGTCCATGCTCGTACACGGCGACGCAACCAAGGACATGCCTACAGCGGCTCACCTCGGCAACCTACTTCTGCTTATCGTGGGCGGCAACGACACCACCCGTAACACGATGTCCGGCAGCATCTACGGCATGAACAAGTTCGGTGATCAATACGACAAGCTCACCGCCGATCCAACGCTCATCCCCACCATGGTCCCCGAGATCATTCGATGGCAGACGCCGCTCTCGTACATGCGCCGCACCGCGAACTTCGACACCGAACTCGGCGGCAAACAGATCAAAAAGAATGACCAAATTCTGATGTGGTACGTGTCAGCGAACCGCGACGAGGACATGTTCGAGAACGCGAACGTCATTGACATCGAACGCGAGAACGCCGACCGTCACCTGTCGTTCGGTTACGGCGTGCACTTTTGCATGGGTAGCCGGTTAGCTGAGCTCCAGCTCCGGATTCTGTGGGAAGAACTCCTGCAGCGCTTCGAACGGGTCGAGGTCCAAAGTGAACCCGAGCGTGTCTTCTCGTCGTTCGTCAATGGTTACGCGAAGCTTCCCGTTCAAGTGACCCGCAAGTAGGGGCTCGCTCATGAGTATCCGGACTGCCGACTCTCCGCTGATGAACAGTGTCTTTCTCGATCGGTGGTCACCACGCTCCTTTAGCGACGAACCAGTCACCAACGAACAACTAGACGCGATATTCGAGGCGGCGCGGTGGTCTCCATCGTGGATGAACAATCAGCCGTGGATCTTCGCTTATGACACCGATGGTGCTGGGCGCGAGCCAATCTTGAACACGTTTATGGAGTTCAACCGAGGTTGGGCATCTGCTGCACCAGTGGTGGGCCTGGTCCTTGCCAAGACTGACCTCGAAGGGTTCATGAGCCGTACCCGCGACTTCGACACCGGCGCGGCAATGATGAGCCTGGCGCTGCAGGCCACAATGTTGGGTCTGTCGGTGCACCTGCTGGGCGGTATCGAAATCGACGCCGCCTACGAGGTCACCGGCGCCGATCGCGAAACCACAGAGATCCTGTGCGGGTTTGTGCTCGGACACCGTGGCGTCATCTCTGCGTTGCCCGAGAGTCTGCAAGTAAAGGAAGTCGCAAGCGACCGCAAACCGGTAAGCGACTTCGCCTTTCGTGGTGGACGAATCACCGAAACACCCGCGAGCTAGGTCAGTTCACCGGCGGAAGAGCCTGGCACCGACGCCTGATGCGTTCAGCGTGCGGCTGCAGTCGACGCGAGTGCTGTGACCGATACGAGGCCGGCTTCGACCGCATGGGTGTCAGAGCCAGCAGGCCCTTCGTACGGTCCAAACGTCTCGAAGGAGACGCTCGACCGTCCAGGCTCGATCGTATGGAGTTCCGGTGAATGCATGCTGTAGGGAATACGCTTACTCAGCGTGGTGTCCACGGTGCCTACGATCTTGTCGACTGGCATATTTGGCACATTCACATTGACAAGCTCGCCGCTGACCATGACACGGCCGATCTGATCTACGGCTGCCTGGGCAGCGGTCGCCCAGTGCTGATCCGGTCCCACATTGTGTTGGCTCACGGCTATTGCCGGAATCCCAAAAATGTTTGCCGTGACACACGCGCCGATCGTCCCCGAGAAGTGAACTGCGTAGCCCACGTTCCACCCGGGGTTGATGCCAGACACCACCAAATCAGGTGCAGGACCCAGCAGCCCTTGACAGGCCAGGAGCGCAGCCAGAGCCGGTGGCGCATCGAAGTGATACACAGCGTCGGCATCGGGCATCTCTGAACGTGTGACCTGATGGACGTCGGGCACACCAGCACCCAGGTGTCCAACCGCAGCACTGGCGCCTGAGTATTCACCTGACGGAGCGAAGACAAGGACAGTGCCGACTTCGGTCAGCTTCTGCGCTAACACGTGCAGACCTGACGACTCGATGCCGTCGTCGTTCGTTACGAGAATGCGCAAGCTCACTGCTCGCCGAGTAGTTGTTTGGCGGCATTACCTGCACGATTGTTTAGGTTTGCCTGCCCACACAGCAAGATGATCTCCCCCAACTCTTGTTCGCTGAAGTGCAACCGCAGGTCAGCAATCAGCAAGGGATCGAGCTCATGGGAATCCTTGCCCGCCATCTCGTCGGCAAGCTCAAGCGCTGAGGAAGTTGGTGCATCGAACACCCCGCTCCATGTGGAAGGGTCCTCGAGCGCTTCGATCTGCTCGTCGGTTACACCGCGTCGTCTACCCGAGACGACATGACCGCTCAGTCACGTGGGGCATTGATTGATGATCGACGTGCGCATAAACAACATCTCTCGCAGAGCAAGGGAGATGCCTCGTTCTTCAGACCAGACCTCTTTGCCGAACGCCTTATACGGCTCGTTGGTGCCTTCGACCAACGCCAGGGTGTACGCCAACGGCGCACCGGACAGTTTCACGCGAACCTTCATGGTCTCAGTATGGCCCAGACCGTTGGTCAATTCGTCAGACCAATGGGTTGAACCGTGCCTCGGCATTCGCGTATCCACCAGCGAGTGCTGCTGGGCTTCCATCGGCACGCCAACAGGCTGCACCGGTCAACATGGCTGTTGCCGGATCCACGATCACCCCATTCATCCCTCCAGCGACGTTCGGGACCATGGTGATGTCGTGGCCACGAGCGGCCAAACCAGTCTGGATGTCAGCGCCGAAGCCGGCTTCGAGTTCAACCGTTTGCCCCTGTGTCCATAACCGGGGTGCCTCGACGGCTTCTTGCAATGTCATGCCATGGTCGATCAGGTTCACGATCGATTGGAACACCGACGGGAAGATCCGCACCCCGCCCGGAGTGCCGATGCCGAGCCACGGTCGACCGTCGCGGCTCAGTATCGCTGGCGCCATGCTGCTCACGACTCGTTTGTTTGCCGCAACAGAATTCGGCTGACCTGGGTGTGGGTCAAACATGGCCTGGGTGTTGTTGAGCAACATGCCGGTTCCCGGCACCGTGACCTTGGAACCAAATAGCTCATTAATTGTCTGGGTCATCGACACCATGTTGCCGTCGCCATCGGCTGCCGTGACGTGGGTGGTGTACGAAGACTCTGCGCCGGGACGGCCTGCAAGCGCAGTGGTCGCATGGTCAGGATCCACGTCGTTACGGCGACTCGAGCCGTACGCCTTCGACGTCAGCCATTCGAGTGGAATGTCGACCGTTGCCGGATCACCCAGGTACGCGAAACGGTCGGCGAAGCCAATCTTTAGTATCTCGATCAACAGATGTGCACTCTCAACAGTGCCGAAACCCATAGCTGCTACGTCGAACCCCTCGAGGATGTTCAACATCTCGATGATCAGCGTGATGCCACTGTTTCCCGGCGGCGGCCCCGCAATCTCATAACCGCGATAGGTGCCACGTACTGGGTCGTTGTGAATCGTTTCATACGCCGCCAGATCAGCAGTGGTAATCAGGCCGCCGTTGGCCGCCATATCGTCGGCAAGCGCCTGTCCAAGTGCGCCGTTGTACAACGCCCCCGAACGTTCCTGCGCAATGAGCCGCAACGAGTCAGCAAACTCAGGACGCACGATCAGATCGCCAGGTTTGACCGAGACACCACCTGGCTGAAAGATCTTCGCCGTCGCATCGAAACGAGCGATGTCCTCGGCGTGGTCCAAGGCGAGTCGACTCAAGTACTCCGAGCAACGGAAGCCACTCGCTGCATAACGAATGGCGGGTTGCACGATTGCTTCCCATTCGAGACGGCCGTGTGCTGCGTGGACTTCGTCCCACGCCTTCAGGTTTCCGGGCACCCCCGACGCAAGGTGGCCGACCTGGCTGACTCGACCCACGCTCGTCAGGTAGTCCGGCCAGGTGTCCGAAACTGGTGTGTACATGTCCGGGGTCGCTGCGCTCGGAGCCAGCGTGTAGTTATCGATGCACAGCCCGGTGCCGTCGGCCAAGCCAAGATTGATATAACCGCCGCCAAGGGGGCCGACCATCATGGGTTCGACCACGCTTAGTGCGAAAATCGCAGCAATCGCTGCGTCGACGGCATTGCCTCCCATGGCCAGCATCTCCAGCCCGGCGCTGGACCCGAGCGGGTGGTTCGTCACCACCATGCCTTGCGAACCAGTGGCCGCTTCCTTGAACGTGTCGAACGTTGTGCCTGCTGAGGAACGCCATTGCTTCATAACCCGACGTTAGTGCCGCCTCGTGGTTGGCGCAGCAAGCATTGGGAAGGACCGTCACGACCAACGGCGCATCGGTTGGATG
>ERZ651776.2392-NODE-2392-length-20380-cov-7.372605_pt1 | contig 20380 bp, 11 predicted proteins | sample MGYA00514761_ERZ651776 | MGnify/ENA metagenome assembly ERZ651776 | reverse complement strand
AAAAAAAATAGAGCTTAAATCATTTGTTCCAGCAAAACTATTTATTCAGATGCTTTTCAGACTGACTCTCGAATATTCTCCTTAGGTACCCAAAAGCTGCAACAATACGTATATACTTCCTTCTCTCTACCACTGATACTTGTTGATCCCTTTTCTGGCCCATTTGATAGATAAATCTTGTGTGTATTGTATAAGCAGCAACGAGTGAGGGGGTGCCAGCTCTTGTGCTCACTTGAATGGGGAACTGCCCCGCCTGTTTTGGTGGCGCTGAGGCTGCCAAAGGCGGTGCGTACGCACCTGTTCATGACAGGGACAGTCATCATTTAGGCGATGACAATGACCACCTTGTGAATGACAATCTGGAAAGTAACAATATCCATGGCAACAATTCAGGGGAAAGAGGTGGGGGGACAGGGGCGAATGACGGGGGGGACATTTTTGATTGTGTGTACGACCAAGAAATGGTGGAAAAGCAGAGAGAGGTGATCGTCGCGACGGCGAGCGCCCGGATGGTGCCACTGTCGAACAAGGAGAAAGACGGTCGCACTTGCTCAGCAAATGGAAAGGGGCTGGAGGACTTTCAGAGCGTTCGCATCGACATTGCGGACCAGCTCTATTACCCTCTCACGTGCGTTAACAACGTTGAGTCGGTGATAGATGTGCTGAGCAGCAGTTGGAGCAGCCTCAGCGCGATGAACACGTCGAAATTGGGGAAAAGCGAGAGTGACGTGAGAAACGGGGAGACTACGGAGGGTAGCAAGGACGGGGACAGGAAAACTGCTTCGCGCGGGGAGGACCTTTTAAGCTGCTTTGTGGAGCTTGCGGAGTTCTTCCGGGAAGAAAGTGACGACAGGGTGAGATTCAAACTATGTGGGGGCGATGCCAATGGAAATGAGGAAGAGGTCAATGTTGGGGGGGGGGACAGACTCATCCTTGTGGAAAATTTGCCTTAAAGGGGGGATGGGGGAGGTGCGCTAATTGCTTGCTATCGCTAAATATAACGAAATGAAAAAGTGAAAGAAGATGAGTGTGTTGTGTAAACCTACAGCTACTACCCTTCAATTAAATTATTAAGGTCCCTCCTACCCTTCCACCGTCGTTGTGTAAGTTGTCCCCCTACTGACTGTACTACCGTACTAACTGCTCACTTCTGAACATATTCTTCCAATTTGGAATGAAGTTTCTTGGCATCCTCCTCTAAAAACGTATCGACCGAGACGTACTCCCCCAGTTTGAGCGGCGCGGGGGCAGTAGCCCTGTCAGACCCATTTAATATAACGATTTTTTTTCTCGTCTCCTCCCCTAGCATGCTTCCTATTGCCTTCCATGCATAGACAGCAATCGTCGGCAAAGGATAAATGATCACGCGGCAAGTGCGACCCGGAAAGTGGCCGGGGAGCATCGCATTGAGACCCTTTATCATATTTAAAAATTGTTTATCAATAGGGGAGGGGTTGGTGTAACCGGCATTCTTGTCCCCCGCCCGGCAATCAATCAGTACGGTGACTTGCCCTTCGGGAGTATCGCTGTCATGATCGACCCCTCCACAAGTCGGGTCGAACCAATTTCGCATCAGGTAGGCCATGGCATAGCAGTAATCGTCAGTACCTACATTTCTGTCGAAACGAGCACCCTGAACGTATATGCACCTGCGCCCAATATTATCAAGGCCGGCTTCTCTAGCCCAAAACTTTGGAATCTTATCCCAAGCAGCCTCCATATTCTCTCTAGTACATTTGAATTCCAACCAGTTTCGGTGGCTTTCATACAGCTGGACGCTGTTTGACAGGGATATTTTGTGATTTTTTCTTTTCTTATTCTTGCCGCTGTCAGGGAGCGGAAAAAAACGGTTAAAATCGCTATGCCGGCCGTACTCATCTTCAACGGAAAACTTCTGCTTAAGCACACTGTGAAGATCTTCAGCATCAACCATGTCGACGTCATCCATGTTGAACATCGCACGGAACGAGCTATTGCGCTGGAGCTTCCGTCCACTGGCACTGGCAAAACTATCGTCTATTCCAGTGGCGCTGCTGCCTCTGCTGCGTGACCGTGAGCGCAGCCTCGGGCGGTTTCGCTTCCGAGGTGAGGAGGTATGGTTGTTGTCGTAATCGTTGTTGTTGCTGTCGTCGCCTTTCGTGAACGTCGATTTGATCTGGTTGTAAACACTATGATTGCCAACAAACCAGTCGATTATGGACTCCTCAACACTGCTGCTATCAGGATTGGCATTCTCCAAGCTGTTCAGACGGCGGCGGATGTTCTGGGCGTGGAAGTCCTCGCTCTCCTGACGAGTTCGACAGCCCTTTCGGTATTCCATAGCGGGGTCAGAAGAATCGAAAGTTCCGTAAACCTTCTTCCGGATAGCATCGAGATCGTCCACGGAGCTGTAGGCGGAAGAGGTCGGAACAGGCTCAAATGATGAAGATTTCTTCTTCTTTGAGGAGAAGCATTTGAAGGGGTTCTTGGAGGACCCCTTGGTTTGTTTCTTCGGCGAGGGTGAGGGGGAGGAATTGGACTGCGAGGGATCACAATTGATCGGAACCTCGGTGTGCGGGGTTGAATCGCGAGAGAAGCTATAGCAGCCTCCCATAGGGAACCAGAAATTTGTTGAGCAGGTGAAGGATAGGTCAAGATAAAGGTGGAAGCTTTTGCTCGAGGACGAAATTAAATGAATCGCAAGAAAACAACACAAACGAAGATGGCAGGCCTTATGCGCGAACTTCATGGCTGGCACAGCGTTCGTCCATCTTCGGAGAGCATTCACGCCTATTGGAACCACATTAGAGCAGCGACTGCAGCCGATACCCAGCGTGATGCGGACAAGCGGAATGCGAACATGCGGAAAGCGACGAGCACGAAAGAGAATCTTAATCCGTCTTCTCTCTATATGTCTACGGACGGTACGGTGGTCAAGATTACAAGTCTAGATGTGAGTTGCGACTCCCAAAAATTAATCCAAGGATATCCCAGTGAGTTGCACACGGTCCCCAAACTTTTCAGGGCAGGAGATCCCCCTGGGTCATCCGAGGACTTCTATAGGATGTACCTTCGCTGTCCAGTGTGGGGTACACACCGAAACCCCAGGCCAGCCTACAACGAGCGTGCATCAAGGCTCATGAGAACCGCCGGTCCCATCTACGGCGACGTTATACTCAGCGCATGGTACGACGATCTTGTGCGTGACGACAAACCTGGGGGGGAGGGTTGTCTTGACATGACGCTAGCAAAGCTGAACGCTTTGGAGATGGACCCAGAGCACAATTTCTCACTCGGCGTGCACTTCTTGAACGGCACAAATGGCTTCGAAAAGTGCCACAAAGATGCTATGAGGTACTTCCTCAACGCACACGAAGGGGGATACGACCCGGAGACTATGAAGGAGCATTTCACCCCTGAGCTCAATTACCTTGGGGAGTCCCTTTCCGATGGGCTCCCAAGTTACGCCAAGGGTACTGCGTTTGCTGCAATCAAGTTCCTCGTTGAATTAAAGGTCCATGAGGAGGAGACGAAGACGGGCAGGAGGAAGAGTCTTGATACGGAGAACGATTTCTGGAACCTCGCGGAGCGCCTCGCAAGTCAGCGAGGTGAAGGTGTCGACATATCGGGACACTACCTTGAGATTAGGTCTAGGGTCGAGCTGAAGGGCCTAAAGAGCGTAGTTCTGGACGGGTTGAAGGGCAGAATTATGAGGTGAGAACAGGCACAATGAAGCTTTTCTGAACAGTCAAACCCTTACCCAACCCATAAACATTTTCTCGATTTGCTCATCCCCAGGATTCACAACCGTCGTGGTGGACCCCAAAACGAATTGAGGCTTCCGGTGAGGCTGGACGGCAGGACCAAGGATGTCATGATCAAGGCTTCAAATCTCGTGATGTTAGCGGAAGAGGACGTGGCTTAGGGGGCGAAAACGGCAACCTAATTTTCAAACTGCACAAATAACCTCAGAAAATTTTCTCACTAGACAAATTGCAATTTTACATATCTTTACACGACACAGAAAAATCAAGGCAATGCTGCCAATCCTCCACCACCTTCTTCCGCTTGCTTTGCCCTCCTCTTGGCTAGTCGCATTTGCATTTCGTTGACAATGTCATTCGTATTACCCTGCTGAGATGCCTTAAAGGCACTAAACAAATCCTTCGGAGCCCCCCCTTCGTTCCCTGCGGCCCCGCCGGCAGCCAACCGCTCTTTTTTCTCCTTTTCTCTTCTCACTTCTCGCTCAGCGTTCTCTAGAATATGTTCATTCTCCCCCTTCGCTTTGTTGAATGCCTTCACGAAATCGCTTATGTGTCTGTAGAAAGTAGACGCTTTTTCGGAGTTCCAATTCTTCATCTCGTCCCCAAACATCACCAAGTTGGCGCCAATATCTGTCTTGACTCCATCAAAGGTTTGCTTGAACTGCTCAACTTTCCCCTCTCCCCGCAGCAAAAAGGGCTCACACTTCCGCAAGAAGAGTTGCATCGCTTCGATTCTATCGGCGTCAACAACCCCTCCGTCGCCATCTTCCTCTTCCCCATCCCCATCCCCACCCCCACCCACCCCCCCGCCATCTCCCATCTCCTTCTCGATTCTGTCGTATTCCGTCCGCAATTTTTTCATCGAGTTCATCATTTGGTTATTGTCAGTATCCATTTGCTTCATATCGATCGTACTGCACTCTACCACGCTCGAAAATTCTTCCGGGAAATTTAGCAGCATCTTTTTGTGAGTGCTAATTTGTTTGACAATGAAATTCATGAGTGTGCCCTTCTTCCGATCGTTAGCCTTGATGGTAGTCAGTTTACCCAGCGCGTCGAGTTTGAAACCATGCGCTTCTCCCCTAGTGGACGAGCCGTTCATATGATTGCCTACTGTCATGACAATCTCGAGGACGGAAAGAAAAGATTTAGATTTTTTCACATCTTCTGCAGCCCGCGCAAATTTTCCGACACGTTCCTGCAGGTCAGACAATTGCTCCTCAAAGTGCATCATGGTACTACAGCACTCAAGCCGGATCTTCAACCTAGGGATTTTTATCATCTCCATCATCCACTGTGCCACCTTGCCCAGAAGGTTGGGGTCGCCCTCATAATCCCTAACCATCTGGATTTCCTCATCATCGGGAATCATGATCATGAGTTTGCCCAGATTATCGACGTTGATAAAGTCGCTATCAAAAGTTATGATTTTTTGACGGAATTCAGCGTTGCTACATTTGTAGCGCGCCAGCGCGATGCTGACATTCTGATTTCTCTTCGGAGAGATTAGGATGATCTCCTTTGGTTTCTCTGCAATGGCCTTCTTCTCTCCGCTTTCTGCTCCAGAGTTCTTTTGCTTCTCCTTAGATGGATCGAAAAAGTCATTCTCGAGCTCTCCGAGGTCAATCTTATCGTTCTCTGCCATAGCCATGAACACGGTCCCTGCTAGAGATTTTGGTTTCACTTTGGACCAAAAGAGCGACTTCATCTTCTTCCCTGGCACTATCTTCGGTTTTGGCGCCAAGCCAAGATCTTGCACAGTCACTGACGGTGGACGCACCTCACTTGTTCTAGATGCAGCTGAATTCTGCTTTTGGCCAATTCCGCTCCGATCAGCAATGAGGGCGCCGAGTCCTGGGCGACCGCCACCAGGGAGTGCGCCAACTTTATCGTCGCTGCCGTCAATTTTGTTCTCGACTTCGATTTCACTCTCCGGGTCCTTGGAGAGAATTTCTTGCACCTCCGAGGCGTCAAGACCGTCTTGAACAGCCTTGTTGACGGCTGCACCGACGGGGAGACCCATCTTCAGCATTTTGAAGTATTTGCTGTACTTCGGGTCATCCTTCAACTTGATTATCTTCTTACCGCCGCCACCAGCAGCCCCGGCAGAGTCTCCAGCAGCCTCGGCAGTGTCACCTGCTTTAGCAGCACTTTTCAAATCGCTGACTTCTTTTGTTAACGTCTTGTTCTTGAGCTCGACTTCTTTCAGCTTTTCCTCCAACTCCTTGATTTTCTTGTCGCCGTCGACGACAGTTTTGATAACTTCTACAGTCTCAACTTTCGGAGGCAAAATTGCAGGTTCATGAATTTCTCCACCTTCGTCGTGTGCAGCTTCCCCAACCTCAAATTTGGGGGGTAGCGGGGGCAGTTCGTCTCCTTGCGCATGTTCAGCCTCGACAATTTTTTCGACTTCGACAATTTTTTCGACTTCAACGATTTTTTCGACTTCGACGACACGTGCGGCAGCTTCCTCCTTCTCCTTCATTAAATTATCAATTTGAGCTTGCATCACGTCGTGCATTTCCTTCCCTCCGTCTACGAGGGCCTCCTTCTCTTTCTCAAGCGCTTCCTTTTCGAGCTGAAACTTTTCACTGAGCTGTATCATTCTGTTCGTCAAGGAGTCTCTCTCCTTGCTGACGGCGTCCTTCATCTTTTTCTCTAAATCGCTCTTTAAGCGAATCACTTGAGGATCGTCAAATATATCTCGCTCCTGGAGCTTTTTATTTTCTGCATTCTTTCGCTCTAAGTTACTCTCGAGTTCCTTCACCCGACTGCTGTCCAAATTCATCTGCTGTTGCTTGTTAATGAGGGACTCAAGCCGATCGAAAGGGATCTTGTATGATTTCTGTTCACTCTTTTTCAGACCCCTAATTTCACTGCAGCACTCCAGTAGCAACTTCCACGCGTCTTCGCCAGCCTCACCGCTCGGCATGAGCGCGAGCTGGTGCATCAGCTCTAGCAATTTATCGCTGTGGTTGTCATTCTCGAGCGTCGACTGCACAAAGTCGCTCATTTCAGTAATGTTACTGCTGTCGATGCGGTGGATACTCTTCATAGTGCTCTCCTCCTTATCGGTCTGCATAACGATCTCATAGACCTCCGCCTGTTTCTCAAGATTTTTAATCTTCTCATCGTACTCCTCGCTACTGAGCATGGTATTACGACGTCCCCGCATGCCGCCTCCCTTATTCCAGTCTCCTTGCTTCACCCTGACGAAGTCCCAGGCCACGCTCAGAGCCATCAGCCAACGGACACGGCTCTCCTCGCTCTTACAGCCCATACCGTAGACCTTATTTTCACAGACGATGTCGAGGCCAAAGAGCTCGCTGTCAGCATTGTGCCTCAGGTCGCCTGACATGGTGTCAGACCTTATGTCAATTATGTCCACCAGATTAATCTTCCCTTCAATTTTCTGGCTTGTGAATGTGCCTTCCTTGTATTTATACCAGCAAACAGCATCGTCGCTCAGGCCAAACCAGTGTTCAACAACATCAAGCTTCTGCTTGCTCCCGAAGAGTCCCTTCTTCTCAGAAAATTGCACGAAGAAACAGGGCCCTGCCATGACACCAAGGTGGGGCGCAATTTTCCTTCCGAAAGGATCTGCAACTCTGTTCTCTTCATCCAATAATTGACTCTCAATCTGTGACATTCGAAGCTTGCCATCCCCGTCGTCCAACAGTTCTTGGGGTCCCATGCGGATCACGTCGTTGAGTATCTCAACGACGCCGAGGCTGTTCAGAGAATTTCTGATCTTCACGCGGTCGTCGATGTCTTTCGCGTTGTTGATGAGCGTGTTCACCAGAGTCATAACTTCCAGTTTCACGCTCACCCCCTTCTTCTCCACTGCTTCGACCCACGAGACAAACGGGGACTCAATGCGTTTTCTCCACAGCACATCAAGCGACTTCAAAACGAGCGCATGCCCTTCGTCGCTCGAGTAACAGACGACGCTCAGAATCTCAATGACACCGAGTGCGATCCTCTCCCACTCAAAGTTGAGGGCTAAGGCTATACTAAGCACTGCATTCTCTGTCTCGACAATTTTCTGCATTCCAAAGGGGTCTTTCATCATAAATTTGAAACAGTCGAGCAAAGACAGCGTGATGACTGCGTCGAGGTGAGACATAGGAATTCGATTTAGACGGATGAAGAGGGATCCTATCAGTGTTTCGACTCCCTTGCACCGCAAGAAAGAGGTGAACCAGCTCTTTGTCGGTTGTCTCAAGGCACTTTTAATTCTCTGCATCAGGTCGTAGCTGGGGGGCTTCATCTTCCGGTTGGCTTCTGAAAGCATGTCGAGCATCTGTTGGTCCTTCTCATTCCACTGTGTGAGTTGACGGATGTTTACGTCCGCAAGCTGCTTCCCGTGCATCGTAATCATCTTCCACTTTTTCACCTTGGTCTCCGTCTCCACCAGCTTGCTGATGGTGGCGGCAGGCATCATTAGGCTCTCCAAGACCTTCATATACATCTTTTCGATCAAAGCATCATCTTCAGGCATTTCCATGTCATCCGTGAAGGTTTTCGGAATATCACTTTCGCGGTCGTCGTCGGTGGAGGCTCTGTTGGTGGTGGCGGCAGCGTTCTCCCTCTTCTCCGCCTCACTCCCGAGCAGTGTACCACGCTTGCTAGCCACTAATCCGACTGCAGTATTTTTACTGGAAAGAGCCGCAGCATCTCGTTTCGCTTGGTCAATCCGCCTTCTCTCTGCTTCCTCTTGTTGCCGCTGTAACTCCTTCTCTGCCCTTTGCTTTGAGGCAACTCTCTTGGCCTCCTCCTCATCAGCCTTCTTCTTCGCCGACATTCTCTTCTTTTCCTCCTCTTCCTCTTCCTGCTGCTGCTTTTGCTGTTGCAATTCTTGTTCTCGACGTTGCTCCTCGACTTTCCTTGTTGCTTCCTCCTCCTCTGCCTTCTTCTTCAGGGAGATCCGCGGATCTACGACACCAGTAGGCAAGTCCCAAAGAGTTTCATCCGTCTCCTGGTTGAAATAGTACTCATCTCCATCGTCTGCCTTGAAAGCAAACCAACCCCCAGACAGCGGGATACCATCATCGTCAGCCATGGTCTTTGGAGGTGTGTTCCAGAACGAAATCGAAGTTGGATCCACAACAGGAAAGGGGAGGTGTAAGGGGGGAGTCAATGAAGATAATTTATACTACTGCGAGCGAGTAGAACCAAGTGTCGTGCCCACCAAGATCAGAGATAAAGACTTCTGGTTTGATTTCAGCCTGTTTCTGTCTTGGAGATGCTTCTTTTCTGCAAATAAGTAATTGTGGTCTGCTACGCCCTTCTAGAACGTCCGTTCCTTCGCACAGTCGCCCCCAGCGTGTCTAAATCACACGAGTGCGCTAGCTGCTGGATCCGGACTCATTCTACAATTTCTCGCTGTGCCAACGCTCTGGGCTAGCTAAGGTCCCATCGTGTGTAGAGATTCCCACTGATCCCCGGTCACTGAACCGCGTTTTTTATATAAGCAGATGGGCAACGCCCCCCCCCAGCACGCGCACCAAACCTTGACAGTGGACCCTCTAACACACCTTTCTGCTGATCTCCCCAAATTGATCTTGGAAGAGCGTGTTGGCAATGGTAGGTTTGTGAAAACCTACAAGTGCCGTAGCGGAGACGGGGTGAATCTTATCGTCAAGCTGTATGTGAATCGGGTGAAGCAGTCTCCCTCTTCGGCTAACTCGACCAATGCGACGAATGCTGCTACCAATGCCCCCGTGATGATTGAGAACAACTTGTCTGACCAAGAAGATAAGCTCACTAAACTATACGGTGCGCTGTCCGGGTGCGATATGAGCTATCTAAAGAATCCATCGATCAACTATCTATTCGAATCACACCCAAACTGCCTCCCCTATCAGCTTTATTTTGCTTCGACGAAAATCACCCCGGATACTTCCAAGGCCTCGAAGGCTAATGCAGGGGGCCCTTACTACTTTCAGCCGGTATATCTAATTCGGCAGAACTTTTTGACGTCCCTCAGTGACCGCCTTGTCACTCGCCCTTTTTTAACGGACGCAGAGAAGGCTTGGATAATGTATCAGATTTTGAGGGCCATGAAGGGTTGCCATGAGAATGGAATCTGCCACGGTGACTTTAAGGCCGAGAACGTCATGGTGACGAGTTGGAATTGGGTGGTCATCACTGATTTCGCGAGCTTCAAGCCGGTGAAGATCCCCGACAACGACCCAACATCGTTCAATTTTTACTTTCACACACCTTCCAGTCTTGCTGGCTCGGCACTGTCATCTATTAAAAAGTGCTATCTTGCCCCAGAACGCTTTTACGACCCCTCAAAAGCCAGGCCCGACGACAAGCAGATATTGGAGGCCGAGCTCACCCCCGCGATGGATATTTTCAGCGTGGGTTGCACTATCACAGAGCTCTACTTGAATGGGGAGCCCACCGTGGACCTTGCGGGCCTGATGGCTTATATTCAGCAGGGAGGAGAAGACAAAAGCACAAGCAGCGGAGGGGGCAACAGCAGCGCTAGCAGCAACGCCAACAGTAGCAATAGCAAGCAGTCTAAGTTCGATTCTCCGCAGAAGTCTTCCGAAAAGAATGACAGCACTGACAACAACAAGCTAGATCTTTTGAAAAAGCTCAACAAGATTGAGGATGCGAGCGTTCGCGCAGCCTGCCGCCACATGCTATCATTGGACCCGAAAAAGCGCAGGTCTGCGGGGGATTACCTGAAGCGACTGGAGCAGCCGGGAGAGCCGACTAAAGTGGAAGCTAAAGTTCCGGTACAGTCAGCGGCTGATGCAACGTCGGCGGTCCGCAAGGGCAGCAGCGATTCTACCAATTCTTCCCCAACAACGACACTACCTTCGGGCGCCCCGACTGTAAAAAAGTCGGCAACCCCTCCCCCCGTCTTACCGAAATCCTTCAACAACTTTCTCTTCCCTCTGATGATGAAACTCCGCTTCAAAATATTCAGTCCTGACGCTCGCATCGCCCTCATCGCAGAGTGTTACGGCAAGGCGGTAAGGGAGCTTACAGATGGGGAGCTTTCCGATCCGATAGGGGAGAGCTTTTTTAGGGACGTTTGCACGTATCACCGAACCAACTCCGAGGCCGACGCTCACGCTCACGCGGACGCTGACGCTGACGCTGACGCTGGCATTGGGGCGACAAATGAGAGCAAGCGAAAATCTGAGTTGAGCGAATTGCTTGCTCAAACGAAACTGATTTTGAAGGGACTCAAGGAGGGGCAATATGACGATGAAATGGAGAAGGAGCTCGAGAACGACTGCAACCAGCTGGCTACGGACTACTCTAAAAACAACGGTAGTAGCAATGGAAGTTACAATGGCAATGATTTCCATAACAACTACAACGTCAGAAATGACGACAATAATGTCGGCAGTGATAGCAACGACGGCAACAAAAGCAATGTGGGCATCCTCCCCCCACTATCTTCTCCCTCTGACAAGACATACCCGCAGTTCACCTTTATTTCCACGATTTTAATGACGAATGTGCGACACTGCACAAGACCGACCTCGAAGATGATTACCCTACAGCTCATATCCAGAATATCCAAACTTCTACCGAATCCGCTACTTCTTCAGCGCCTCGTCCCGTACATTTGCAGCATGCTGGACGACCCTATTCCAGCTGTACGAGCTTTGGGAATCAAGGCTCTCGTGAATGTCTTGTCGAATGTTGAAAGTGTCGGCGTTGGTGATTTCCACGTCTTCGGCAGGTACATCTTCAAGACTATTCGAGAGAGCATTGGTGGGGAGATCGCGGGCGAACGCAATCCGAACGATTCGGAGGATAGCGGGGAGGGGGACCATTGGCTTGTTCGGATTGCATTCGCCGAGGTGCTGGGTCATTTGGGATTAGTAAGCAAACGCTTTTTGGATGTCAGCCAGGCGACCAAGATGTACAAGGCTTTCGAATCAAACTCCGAGCCCAAAATCGAAAACGACTACGAGGTTGAGCTGGCAAAATTACACGATACGATTTCGACCTGGTTTCTGCAGCTTGCGATGGGGCTTCCAACCTCGTCTGCGGATGCTTCGAATTCAAGCATATCTTCTCTCCCTAAGCGCTCGCTTCTAGGCAACCTCCCCCCACTCTGCGCCTTCTTTGGGCCAAAAATGGTCCAGCAGCGCATTCTCCCGATTTTGTTGACATTCTTGAATGATGACTCGTGTCCCGCTTTACGTCGCGACTTCTGCCGATATATTCCAAGCGGAATTTGCGGCTTCATTGGCCGCCGGGAGACGGAATTGTTCGTCATTCCCTGCTTAGAAAACGCCTTAGTGGACGTAGACGACGAAGTTGTGGGGAGGGCCGTGTTTGCTCTGAGGGAGCTAATCGAAATGGGGCTTGTGAGCAAGACAAAACTGTGCGGAAGCAGCGGCAAAGGACTGTTAGGAAAATACTCCCCTCTCCTCCTCCACCCTTCAATGTGGGTCCGCCACGAGGCCGTGAAGCTGATTTCGTGCGGATACTCACTGCTACAATTCCCAGACAACAAGGTCTTCCTCCTTCCGTTAATTAGACCTTTTCTACGTTACATCGTAGATGACGGAAAACTTGGCGACAGTGAGGTGTTAGAAGGGTGCCTTCGGGATAGTGTTAGCTTCAAGGGCTATCGCAGGGAGCTTGAGCGTTTGAGCGAGCTGCGCCGAGCTGAGCGGTTTAGGGAGGATGCAGGAAGCGAGACAGGGAGTGGAGACATTAATGACACCAGCGGTATTTACACAACGCAAGCTGGTGCCACAATTTATGAGAGCGGCACGAGCGTGGTGAGCAAGGAGTCTGTCGAACAGGAGACAAAGATGCTGGGAGATATACTAGATGCCGTTGGGGTTGACGTGGAGAAGATGGAAATCGGCAGCTTCTCGCCCACAAAGCAACCGCAGCCGCAGCTGCAACCGCTGCCAGAGATAAAGTCGGTCTCGGACGAGCCGCCTCTCATCGAAGAGGAAGAAGAAGAGGGCAGCGACACTGTTGCCGGTGCAGAGGTGGATAATCCCGACGCCGACGGGGACGCCGACGGGTCCGACGGGTCCGAAGGGGCTGTGCAGCCGGGCTGACGACGCATTTCTACGATAATAGCTAGATATGATAACATGATGGTATGACATAAGTAGTGATGCCGATATCGAAAACAATCTCGGTCACGATGCTGTTGTGGGCGCCGTCCAGGCTGCGGAGGGCGCGCGAGCTCAGGGGTCTGGGGTGGGCAAGCCCACTCTTTGAACGTATGTTTGTTACTATCTTCGCTACAGAAGGCCCGGTGGACGCTTTGCAAAGTTGTCATGGCAGTTACCATTTGGCCATAGCCAACCATATGCCCGTACAACCCCTGCTTTCCGTACAGCGCATCGAAGTGTTCTTTCCAATCAATTCCATTGTTTGGTTGCAGCTGCCAGTTGTTTGATTCCATTTTGAGAACGAGATCTTTGCAAAGGGTTTTGAGGTTACCGACGGCATCCTGTTCGTTACGTAAAGTGGGGTTTTTCGAGCATGCACCGCGAGTACGAAAACGTATTTTTTTTGTTTAAATGAAACGTATCTGTGATGTATATATATATCAATTATAAAAATGCGTTTATTCCGAAGTTTTTTTAATACGAAAATTGTGCTACTTTTGCACTGCTAAAACTAAAATACAATAAGCTTTTTTAACAAAGAAGCACTTTTTTTAAAACAACAATATTTTCAATTCTGTTGAATTGAAAAATATTTATTTGAATCATGAAAAACACGCTCCTCATTTCATTTTTCGTATTTATACACATGCTTGCTCATGCGCAATTATATACAATAGGTACGCCAACTCACAATACAACTCTTCCGGCATTGTCCTCTATTAATAGTTCTTATGAAGATTCAAGAGTGCAGTATGTTTATTCTGCAAGTGAGCTTCAAGCCGCAGGTATTCCTAGTGATTTTGGTATTGAGGCCATTCATCTTTTGATTTTTGATTTGCCTGGTGAATCTCTTTCCAATTTCACCATTTCGATGAAGAATTCTTCTACCAATTCTTTTACGCCAACACCTACTTATGATGGTGAATTAACCACAGTCTATACTGCTGCAAGTATTGGATCAGGAGATTTTGTTGTGGATGAGTGGAAGCAATTTGATTTAACGGCACCTTTTTCTTGGGATGGCACAAGTAATCTGTTAATTCAGGTATGCTATGATAACCCCAACGGTGCTCCTTTTGGAAATAATGGTGGCATATATGTATTTAGAGATGCTGACAATTTGAACAGATCTGCTTATCGCTATGCTGACCTATCTTCCGGCTGTAGTCATACGGGAGGAAATCGTTCCAAATACAAGGCAGTTATTCAATTAGAGAAGTTTTGTACTTCTCCCAATGTGAATTATTCTATCAATCACAATCCCGCAATTTGCTCGGACACCGAAGTCTTTTCTTTATCCGGGTCTGAGCTTGGAGTAAATTATAAATTGTACGATTGGTCCAATTCTCAAATAGGTGCAACAGTGCCAGGGACTGGATCTCAAATTGATTTTCCATCAATTAGTTCGACCGATGTTTATTATGTAAATGCTGAGGGAACGGGTTCAATTTGTGCCGGTCCATTCACCATGAAGGATGGTGAAGATTTTTATTTTATTTCAATGACCAATTATTCTGACCCTTCAAATGTAGAAGCAGGTACTTCTGACATTATTTGTGAAGAATCATCAAAACAACTTAATGCAACTGCAGATGTTTCCTCTTTGGTTTTGTTTAGTGAAGACTTTGAATCGTCCTTTAAATTTAATGTAAGAAATAATGGAGATAATTCTGGAAACAACGATTATGAAACTTGGTATTGGACAACAGGTGCTTATCCAAACGGCACAGGCTATGCAAGGGTTAATAGTGACGCCTATGGCTTGCAAGATATGGATGAATCCTTAATTACTCCGGAATTTGATGGTTCTAATATGTCAATTATTACATTAGAGTTTGACCATAATTTACCAATTTATAGCTCTGAAATTGCTGATGTAGATGTTTGGAATGGATCATCTTGGGTAAATGTTGCATCATATACAACCGAACAAGGAGACAATACTACACCTTCACCAGCTAGTGTTTCTTTGGACCTTTCCCCATATAAAAACTCAAGAATGAAAGTTAGGTTTCGCTACTATGATGCGAATTATGAATATTGGTGGATTATTGATAATATTTCTATTACAGGAACACCAAGTGCTAATTATTCGTGGAACAATGCTTCAAGTTTAACAAATTCGAGCATCAGCAACCCTGTTGCTAGTCCTGAGTCTAATACAACCTATACTTTAACCGTTGAAGCAAATGGATGTGAAGCTACTGATCAGCTTACCATTTCAATCCAAGCTAAACCAACAATTACCTCTTCTCCATTTACTGGGGCAAATACGTGTGGAGAACTTACTTATAATATATCAACGGACGCAAATGATTCAGAGGGAACATGGAACAATACGGGTGTTGGAGGTTTTGACGCTGCGAATGAATCTTCTACAACATATACATCTAATACGTTCAACGAAGATGTGACACTTACATGGAATCAAGAAGTAGGTGCCTGTATTGGCTCTACAGCAGAGATTGTAGTGCAATTTAATCAACCAATAGAATCTTATGAGGATTTAGATAATAATTCATGGATTTGGGGTGGACTATCTAACTCGGAGTGGGGGACAGCGGAAAACTGGTACAAATGGGACGGGTTTAAATGGCTTAGGCAAACATCGTCATCTCCAGATATCTCATCTAACTTATACATTTTATCTCATTTAAATCCTGATGTATGCGTAAGTACGGATAATTTTATTCAGGCCAACAATATTGTAATTAATGATTTAACGGTGAGTATGGATGGAATATTGAATATTTCAAATAATTTGACATTAAAAGGAGATCTTACGAATTCAGGGAACATTTCAGGTGGTGATTTGATATTTGATGGTGATTTAGATCAGATAATTGAAGGAGCATCTTCAATCATTGAAAATATAACAATAGATAAGTCTTTTGGGGAAATAATACTGAATACACCACTAACGATTCAGGGATATTTAAAAATGATTAACGGAAATATAAACAATGGCACAAACTTATTAACTATAGGAACAAGTAGTTTGAATGACGGAAGCATTCAGCATACTTCGGGAATGATCAATGGGGCATTGAGAAGATATTTTCCTAGTGCGGCAAGTTCGAAATTTTTCCCCGTAGGAAATGGAAATGTGATTAGAGATTTTACAGTTGATTTTCAAGAGTCACCTGGCTTGAACCAATATTTAACAGCTTCTTATGTGACCGGTATCCCTCAAGATGAGGGAACTACGTTATATAATGGTTTACCTCTTTTAACATCTGACAATCAACTCATACAGAACTACAGTGAAGAGGGTTATTGGGAAATAAATCCTACCGCTAATAATTACGATTCACCGATTAATACTATTCCATATGAAATCTCTTTGCATATGAATAATATTGAAAATGCAATTGCTTTCAGCTCTGAAAACGAATATGCAAATGTTAGAATAATTAAAAGTGCGGGCTCAAATGACCCAAACCTTCACCACAATAGTTGGACTTCCTTAAGTCATATTAATGCTATTGGCTCTAATGATAGCTTTTATTTGAAAGGTTCTACATCAGGATTTAGCTTTTTTAATGGTGGTAAAAGTAATGGTGAGGGATTGCCTGTTGAATTGATCTCTTTTAATGGCAATTGCAATGGGTCAAATATTCATATAAATTGGAATACGGCTTCAGAATATAATAGCTCTCACTTCATTTTAGAACATTCGAGAGATGGCGTTTATTGGTCAGAGATCGATATTCAAGAATCTGCGGGTATAAGTACCGAAATAAGGGAATATGATTTTATTCATTTGGGAGTTGTCTCTTCAACAAATTATTATCGTCTATTACAAGTAGATATTGATGGAACAATTAAGAACTACAATTCGATTGCTGTATCATGCGATGATGCAAGTTCTGGTCAGTTTGCAGTATACCCTAATCCGAGTTCAGGTTCATTTCAAATCATCATCAAAAACTTCACTGCAGTTGGTGAGGCCAATCTGATGCTAGTAAGTGCAACGGGTGCTAAAATATGGGATAAGTCTATTGAAATTGGAAATGGTATTAACACCTTCCTCGTATCTGATGAGCTAGAAGCTGGGGTGTATTACCTGATTTTGATCGATAAGAATTTCAGGAAGCAAGTGGTGAAGCAGGTCATAAAATAGCTCCATTTTTTTTTCTTTAAAGCAGTTGACGATTTCAATTCAATTCAATTCATCTCATTTTTCTTAACTTTATAAAAAAAAGATTATGCTTGCTCCGTTCAACCTTCAGAAGTGGATTGATGAAAATAGAGATGTTCTAAAACCACCAATCAGTAATAAGAATTTATACATTGAGGCAGGGGACTTTATCGTAATGGTTGTGGGTGGACCAAATGCACGTAAGGATTATCATTACAACGAAAGTGAGGAGCTTTTTTATCAGATAGAGGGTGATATCACGGTAAAGGTTCAAGAAGATGGAGTATCCAGGGATATTATCATAAAAGAAGGAGAAATATTTCTTTTACCTGCAAACATTCCCCATTCACCTATACGAGGAGCAAACACCGTTGGTTTGGTAATTGAAAAAGTGAGGAGTGGTACCGAGTTAATTGATGGGTTAATGTGGTACTGCGACGACTGTAATCATTTGTTACATGAATATAAGTTCCCTTTGCAAAACATTGAGAGAGATTTCTTATCTCGATTCAAAGCGTTTTATAGTTCTATGGATAAAAGAACATGTGAAAAATGCAGTAAAGTAATGGAAGTCGATTCTAGATTCGTAGATTAATTGGAATAAAACTTCCAATCATAATCTGAATTATTAAAATCTGTTTGTCTTAGCTTAAGCTCATTATTCTTTAGCATAATTATTTCATAACTCTCACCAAGTAGCATTCCGTCTTCTAAAAGTGAAATTGACGCTTGAGATTCTGTGAATTCCCAGGTGCCATGTGACGTAGTAGATTGAAGTTGTCCAAGATTAGGTGTTATGACAGACTTTGAATATGTTCCATCTTTTTCAATCGACAAATTCATTTCGTATGTGGCATCATAAAGATCCGTTCCGTCTTTGGTATAGCTTTCCAATACCCAATCGTTTGTTATTCTGGCTTTTCTCGTAAGTAATGAGAAATTAGGGCCTTCACTGTATTTGTTACAAGAAGAAAGAGCAAAGGTTGCTAATAACGATAAAAGGGCAAGATATTTCATACGTAAGTTTTATCAAATGTACTATAAAATTTGTTTTCTGACAAGCGCTCGTATGATGCTAAATAGGTCAAAATCGATTTATTTTTATTATAATTTAATGTTCTTGGAGGGATGTCTTTTTCTGATTGAAAAACTAGAATTTACTGTCGAGGTTTCTTGTATAATGTTTAATTTTGGAAAAAAAACATGAGATACATAGCCATATTTGCCCTTCTTATTTTTTCTTGCTCCAATGATGCTTCAAATTTAGCATCATCAGAAAGTAAGACCGCTAAAAATTCAACAGTTGAATCTAAAGAACCCGACATGAAATTCTCGGCTAATGTTGAAGGGATGGTTTGTAAAATGGGATGTGTAGCTTCCATTAGAAAAGAATTAAGTGCTTTAAATGGTGTGACCTCGGTCAAAGTTGATTTCATAGAAGATGAACCCATGCAGCTTGTTGAGGTTTCTTACAATAAAACCGAAGCAAATGAAACATTGATTGCAAACACGATAGAATCAATTAATAACAAACAGTTTCAGGTATCAGCAGTGCAAACAGAAAAACTATAGTTTAGTCAAATGAAATTATTTCATAAGGAATTTGGTTCAGGTAAACCTCTTGTAATTCTTCATGGTCTATTCGGGTTTTCAGACAATTGGCAGTCTCATGCCAAATCCCTTTCCTCGTACTACAGAGTGATTCTTTTTGACTTACGAAATCATGGAAGGTCACCATGGGACGATAGTCATACCTATATGGATATGGCGACAGATGTTGCTGAGTCTTTAGATCAGCTTTCAATTGATAAGGCATGCTTTATCGGGCATTCCATGGGAGGAAAAGTTTTAATGCATTTGGGACTAAATCACGGTTCTTACGTCGAGAAGATGATTGTTGTCGACATGGGCACTAAATCTTACCCATTGCATCACCAGGATGTCATTCATGCAATCCAATCCGTGAATATTGAGAATGTGAACGCAAGGAGTCAGGTTCATGAGATGTTGAAACCCTTACTTACCAGTGAAGGTCTAAGGCAATTTTTACTTAAAAATTTGTATTGGAAAGAAAAAGGAGTTTTGGCATGGAGAATGAATGTGAAAACACTTGTTAAAAATATGGAAGAGGTTCTTTCCGCATTACCTGACGGCGAAATTATAAATGAATCCTTATTTATTCGTGGTGGTTTATCCAATTACATTCTAGATGATGACATAGATGAGATTCAAAATCAATTTCCCAACTCTAAATTGATCACCATTGATGGTGCAGGTCATTGGGTTCATGCAGAGGACAGTGAAGCATTTTTGGAGGCCACTTTGTCCTTTTTATTGAGATAAAAAAAAGCCGCTCATTGCTGAACGGCTTAATATAGTTAGGTTGTTTAGAATTACTTCTTCACAACTACTTTTGCAATTTGAGATGTCATTCCATCATTCACTTTTACATAGTAAACTCCGCTAGACAATCCATCAGTTGAAACAGAGAGTTGAGCTCCGTTAACCGTTGATGTCATCACTTCTTTTCCTGTTACATTCAATATGCTCACTGAGCCATTGAAGTTTTCAGTAAACGTAACATTGATTACATCAATTGCTGGGTTTGGATAAACATTAAATATATTATTTTCTGTTTCTTCTATACCTGCAGATCCTGAAAGAACACGGATAGCTAATGCATTACCATTAGAATACGATGATCCATCAGTAACCAAGTGAATCATTGAAGCATACCATGGTTGAGTCACAGTCTGATCGTCTAATACACGAACCGCTTGGTCTTCGATATAATAACAATTAGCTGCAAAGAAGTATGCACTAGGGGCTAAAGTAACTGGTGCATCAAAAAAGATATTAGCGTACCCATTAGCAATGTCATCTGCTGTTAGTGCGTAAATACCACTTTCAGCATAATTACCATTAATGCCAGTAACTGCTCCGATACCGTCTGCAAGGAAGACAGCCGTGTCAATAATTGAAATCGTCAATTCAGCACCTTCGGCTGAATTATTTGCCAATGCAATTTGAATTCCATTTACTTGGTTTTCAGTTTCTCTCATGTGGTACATAGCAGCAAGAACTGTATTTGAAAGCTCACTTGTAAATGAATTAGAACCTAAAGAGCCTAAAGAAAGGATAGAGGCAGGTTGAACATCAATTCCATCTTGAGAATAGACATCAGTAGTTACTTCAAAATTTCTTTCCAATGAGTTATTGCCATAATTATCTCCTCCAACAACTTCTTCTGTAGAAGAAACTGTATATGTCCCTTCGTATAGTCCAACTGCAAGAGCAGGAGTTTCGATATTTGAAACCACAATCTCATCAGTAGATAATACGTCGCCAACAGCATAATTGTAGGAAATAGATCCGAA
>ERZ651776.2388-NODE-2388-length-20405-cov-13.510281_pt1 | contig 20405 bp, 21 predicted proteins | sample MGYA00514761_ERZ651776 | MGnify/ENA metagenome assembly ERZ651776 | reverse complement strand
TGCTGCTATTGATGGATACGCAGAAACAGCTGGAATTAATAAATTTGATTTAGCGATTGATTGGGGATGGTTTTACTTCTTTACAAAACCATTATTTTTTATCATTGAATTTTTCTTCAAATTGACTGGTAATTTTGGAGTTGCAATTATTCTTCTTACAGCTGCCATAAGAATATTATTCTTTCCACTTGCTAACTACTCGTTTGCATCTATGGCTAAAATGAAAGCTCTGCAGCCTGAGATGACAAGACTAAAAGATTTATACAAAGATGATAAGCAAAAGATTCAAGCAGAGATGATGGCTCTTTATAGAAAAGAAAAAATTAATCCGGTTTCAGGATGCTTACCTATGTTAATTCAAATTCCTTTCTTCTTTGCAATTTACAAAATGTTATTTGTTACTTTGGAAATGAGACAAGCTCCGTTTTTTGGTTGGATACAAGATTTATCGGCACCAGATCCAACTTCTTTATTTAACTTGTTTGGATTAATACCTTGGGATCCACCTTCATTTCTTCTCATTGGTGCATGGCCAATAATTATGGGGGTTACTATGTTCATTCAACAAAAGTTGAACCCAACACCACCAGACCCAATACAAGCAAAAATATTTATGTTCTTTCCTTTATTCTTAACTGTAATTTTAGCTCCCTTTGCTGCCGGATTGGTAATTTACTGGAGTTTTAATAATATATTTACAATGATTCAGCAGTATATTGTTCAAAGAAAAATGACTGTTAAAACAACATAAATGTCATTGTTAAAAAAAGAAGTGTTAATAGATATTTTACCTAAAGATGGCCCAACTTTTGAAGAGGTAAAAAAATACTTAGAAAAATATAATGATGAATTTATTGTTATTAAGTGTGGTGGAAGTGTTTTAGTTGATCCAAAATTATTTAAAATTTTTATCGAAGATGTTGCTGTTTTAAAGAAGCTTGGTTTTAACCCAATAATTGTTCATGGTGGAGGAAAAAGAATAAACAGTAAATTAAATGAATTTAATATTAAAAGTAATTTTATTAATGGACTAAGAGTTACAGATAAAAATACTATTAATATAGTTGAAGATGTATTGATTGAATTTAATAAGGAAATTGTCAATGCTTTAAAAGAGCAATCTTGTGAAACAAGAAGAATTACCTCAAAAGAATACAATATAATAACTGTAAAACCTGAAAGTGACAAATTAGGTTTTGTAGGTACTCCCACTCACATTAAAACTAATGTTTTAAAAGAAATTATTAAAGTTAATGAAGTGCCCGTTCTTGCACCATTAGGATTAGATGAAAACAATCAAACTTTTAATATCAATGCAGATACAGTTGCTGGTTCAATAGCTAAAGAACTTAAGGCAAGAAGATTAATGATTATAAGTGATGTGGAAGGCGTACTTGATAATGAAAAAAAACTTATACCTGAGATAAACTCAAGTAAGGCAAATAAATTAATTGAACAAAAAATTATTTCTGGCGGAATGATACCTAAAATTAACAATTGTCTAGATGTTGCAAGTAATGGAGTTAGAGGAGTAGTAATAATTGATGGAAGAAAAAATCACTCACTTTTATTTGAGTTATTATCTGATAAAGGTTCAGGGACTTTAATTAGAGAATGAAAGATTTATTAAATATAAATTACTGGATTTTTGATCTAGATAACACACTTTACTCAGGACAAACTGAGGTGTTTTCTGAAGTAGATAAAAAAATGAGTGCATTTATATCGAAAAAAATGAATGTAGATTTAATTAAAGCTAAAGAAATCCAAAAAAAATATTTCTATGAATATGGCACAACATTATCTGGATTGATGAAACAAGACAGTATTGACCCTCATGAATTCCTAGAATTTGTTCATGATATAGACATTAGCTGGCTACCAAAAGATCTAAAATTAAAAGATGAACTAATTAAGATAAAAGAAAAAAAATTCATATTTACTAATGGATCCCATGCTCATGTAGAAAATGTTACTAAACAATTAGGTATTGATGGCTTATTCGATGGTGCGTTTGATATTGTGGATGCCAATTTTGTTCCTAAGCCACATATAGACCCTTATAAAAAGATAATTGATAAGTTTAAAATAGAACCAACAAAATCAATATTAATAGAAGATATTGCTCATAATTTAGAGCAAGCTAAAAACCTAGGAATGAAAACGTGTTGGCTTGAAAATGAGGAAGCTTTTGCAAAAAAGGATGCTGATAAACCTTATATTGATTATAAGATTAAGAACTTGCCTTCTTTTCTCCAAAAAATTAATATATTAAAAGCAGCATAATTAATCTAACAATAAAGAAATATGACAGAATTTGTAAAAATAATTAACGATGCATGGGATAATAAAGATCAAGTAAATCAAAATTCCGATAAAAAACTAAAAGATACAATCAACCAAATTATTGAAGACCTTGATAGTGGAAAATCTAGAGTAGCAGAAAAAATCAATGGTGAATGGATCACTCATCAACATATAAAAAAAGCGATTATGTTAAGTTTTAGAATTCATGGTATGGAAACTTTAAGTGGCCCTTATAGCGCTTGGCATGACAAGGCTCATTTACTAAAAGGAAAAACAGCAGGCTGGGCCAAAAAAGATTTTGAAAAAGCTGGCTTTAGAATGGTTCCCAACTCTCCAGTTAGAAAAGGTTCTTTCGTTGGAAAAAATGCTGTCTTAATGCCATGTTATGTAAATATTGGTTCTTATATTGATGAGGGTACTATGATGGATACCTTTAGTCGTGCGGGAAGCTGTTGTCAGATTGGAAAAAATTGCCATATATCAGCAGGATCGGGAATTGGAGGTGTTTTAGAACCAGCCCAAGCACTTCCCACAATTATTGAAGATAATGTATTTGTCGGAGCAATGTCTGAAGTAGTAGAAGGTGTGATAGTTGGAGAAGGTTCCGTATTAAGTATGGGAATGTATATTGGCCAATCCACTAAAATTGTTAATAGAAAAACAGGTGAAATTATTTATGGAAAAATACCACCTTATTCTGTTGTTGTGCCAGGATCTCTACCAAATAAAAATGATCCATTAGCACCATCTCTATATTGTGCAGTAATTATTAAACAGGTTGATGAAAAAACTAGATCTAAAACTTCAGTTAACGATCTATTGAGAGACTAAAATGCCAACTTATAATGAAATTACTTTAGCTAAAGAGCTAATAAAATTTCCAACCATTACACCAATAGATGCTGGTATCATGAAATTCTTAGCAAAAAAATTGACCGCTATTGGGTTCAATTGTAAAATTTTAGAGTTTAAAGACAAAAACTCTAAACCTGTAAAAAATTTATATGCAAGATTAGGAAAATCTCAACCAAACTTCATGTTTGCTGGTCACTTAGATGTGGTACCTCCTGGAGACTTAAAAGATTGGACTATAAAACCGTTTAGTCCTGCTATTAAAAAAAATCATCTTATTGGAAGAGGTGCAAATGACATGAAAAGTGCAATTGCAAGCTGGGTTGTTGCTGTAAATAACTTTGTATCAAATAATAAAGAAATTAAAGGGTCTATCAGCTTGCTGATTACTGGTGACGAAGAAGGTGTTGCAATTAATGGTACTAAAAAAGTAGTTGATTACCTAAAAAAAAAGAAAGAAAAAATAGATTTTTGTTTGGTTGGGGAGCCAACTAACCCTAATAAACTTGGCGAAATGATTAAAATTGGAAGAAGAGGAAGTGTCACTGGAGAATTAACAATAATTGGATCTCAAGGTCATGTTGCATATCCTCACCGTGCTAATAACCCATCATATACAATTATAAAAATACTAGATGAAATAAAAAAATTAAAATTTGACAAAGGGACAAAAGATTTTCAGGCAACTAATTTAGAGGTAACTAAGATTAATATTGATAATACTGCTGATAATATTATTCCAGGCATAGCAAAAGCATCTTTTAATATAAGATTTAATAATAAACACACATCTTCGAATTTAAAAAATAAGTTAAATAAAATTTTTAAAAAAATTACTAAAAAAAATAAATTTAATTTTAAAATAAAATATCGTGTATCAGGTGAGGCCTTTTTAACTAAGCCTAATAAAACTACATATATGATACAAAATATCATTAAAAAAATTACTAAAATTAAACCTCAACTATCTACAACAGGTGGAACTTCAGATGCCAGATTTATTAGAAAAATTGCTCCATGTTTGGAATTTGGTCTAGTAGGTAAAACAATGCATAAGGTAGATGAAGCAGTATCTATTTCAGATCTAAAAAAATTGACTAAGATATATTACAATATTTTAGAATGTTATTTTGAATGAAAACCGGTTTAATAACTTCTGATACGTATCAAAATCATAATACAGGCGAAGGGCATCCAGAAAAAATTGATCGAGTTACCACAATTATTAATAATTTTAAAAAATTAAGTAATAAAAATTTAATTTGGAAAAAGCCATCAAAGTTTGATCGATCTCTATTACAGATAACTCACAATTCTGATTATATAAACTTTGTAGAAGAATCTTTTCCCAAGAAAGGACTGTCTTTTTTAGATGGAGATACAATTGTGTCTCCAGGAAGTAAGAATGCTACATCAGACGCTGTAGGATCAATCATTACAGCTATCGATGGTGTTCAAAATAAAGAATTTAGAAATGCCTTTTGCGCAGTCAGACCCCCAGGACATCATGCTGAAAAAAATAAGGCTATGGGTTTTTGTATTTACAACAATGTAGCTGTTGGAGCTAATTATCTAATAAATAAGTATAAACTAAATAAAGTTGCAATCATTGATTTTGATGTTCACCATGGAAATGGAACACAAGATATTTTTCATGATAATGAAAAAGTTTTGTATATCTCAACTCATCAATTTCCCTTTTATCCTGGTTCTGGTACAGAAAAAGAAAAAGGTAAATATAATAATATATTCAATATTCCTCTACCAGCTGGCACAACCTCTGAAGAATACTTAAATGCTTATGAGTTTGTGTTGAAAAAAATTGAGGAGTTTAAACCTGAATTTATATTGCTATCAGCAGGTTTTGATGCACATAAAGATGATCCTCTTGCTCAATTTCAACTTGAAAGCAACGATTTTTATGAAATCACCAAAAGAACTTTGGAGTTATCTAAATTACATTGCAGTGGAAAAGTAGTTTCAATTTTAGAAGGCGGCTATGATCTTAATGCTCTTAAAGAGAGTACAGAGATGCATGTTAACGCATTGATGGAATTTAATTGATAATTTTTTAATAGGCTTTAAATAACTCTCAATGAAAGCTTATAGAATTAAAAAATCAAATATTGATAAAAAAGGTCGTGGTCTTTATGCAGCTAGAGACATAAAAGAAGGTGAAAAAATTATTGATTATGTTGGAAAAATTATCACAAAAAAACAAACTGAAGAGTCTGAAAAATTTGACAATGCAAAGCCTATTTATTTATTTAACCTGAACAAAAAATATGACCTTGACGGTGATGTATCATGGAATACTGCTCGTTTAATAAATCACTCTTGCTCTAATAATTGTGATTATAACGGAACAGGCCTAAAATTATGGGTAGTAGCTATAAAAGATATTAAAAAAGGAGAGGAGCTTACTTGTGACTACGGGTTTAGTTTTGATGAAGACTATAAACAATTCCCCTGTAAATGCCGATCAAAAAATTGTTGTGGTTACATAGTGCGTGCAGAGTCAAGATGGAGAATTAATAAAAAATTCAGTATAAAGCGACAACAATCTAATAAATAACTTTTTCTAAAAATAATCCTTCTGCAGGAGCAGGGGGTGCACAAAGTACCCTTTTTCTTGATTTAAAAACAGAATCAAATTTTTTTAAATCCCATTTTTTTTCTGCTAAATATTTTAAACAACCAACCATAGATCTAACCTGTTGCTGTAAAAATGACTGAGATTTAAATTGTATTTCGATTCTACCTCTCATTGCTTTTATTTTAATTGACTTCATAGTTCGAATTGGGCTTTTGGCATTACAATTCGAAGACCTAAACGTAGAAAAATCTTTAGTACCCAAAAGTTTTTTTGCACCTTTTTTCATTAAAGATACATCTAACTTTTTAATTATATGCCATCCTCTCTCTTTTTCTATAGAGGGTTTACTCAATCGATTAAGAATTACATACTTATAAATTCTTTGTTTTGCAGAAAATCTAGCATGAAAGTTCAGGTTTTTTTTTTTAATATTTATAATTGAAACATTCATATCATTTATAAAATAATTTATTGATTTTAAAAATTTATCTAGTTTTTGAATTTCTTTTTTACATTCAAAATGTGCTGATTGTTCTATTGCATGAACTCCTGCATCTGTTCTACCAGATCCAATTAAAAATATTTTTTCTTTTAAAAGTTTAGATAACTTTGTTTGAATTAATTTTTGAACTGATTTTCCCTTAGATTGAATTTGCCACCCAACAAAATTAGTTCCAACATATTCAATTAATATTTGATATCTATGCATTATTCAAGTTTGATCCCTTTTTAATCTGTGATCCAAGCATAAATTCTCCAATATTTTGTGGTCTTTTTCCTTGTCTTTGAATTTCAAGAACTTTAATCGATTTTTTATTACCACAACTAATTTCTAAATAGTTATCTAATACTTCTCCAATTTTTCCATAACCTTGAGCTAAATTTGCTTTTAAAATTTTGTATCTTTCGCCGTTATAAATAAAAAATGCTCCAGGACTTGGGTACAATCCATTAATTTTTCCAATAATACTTTCTGCAGTTTCATTCCATTTTATTTGTCCTTCTATTTTTTCTATTTTCCCTGCATAAGTTGCTTCGTTGTGATCTTGTTCTTTAAATTCTATTTTATCCGTTAAGATTTCATCAATAATATCCAATATTTTTTCTGCAGCTAATGTAGATAGTTTTTCTGCTATCGTTTCTGAATTATCATCACTCTTTATTTTTATTTTATAAGAATTGCAAATAGGTCCTGTATCTAGTTTTTCACCTATTTTCATAATACTAATTCCTGTTTCTTTCTCTAAATTCATAATTGATCTTTGAATAGGTGCTGCTCCCCTCCATTTTGGTAATAGAGATGCGTGAATATTAATAAACCCTTTTTTAACTAAACTTAGATATTCCTTAGGAATTATTTGTCCATAAGCGACGACGATTGCTATATCTGCACCTAATTTCTTTAAATAGTTATATTCTTCCTTATTATTTTTAAATGAATCGGGTGTCCTACAATCAATCTTTAGTGTTTCGGAAATTCCTTGAATTGGAGATTTATTAATTTTTTGCCCTCTTTGTGATTTTTGCGGTGGTTGTGTATACACAACAGATACTGGATATCCATTCTGATATAAAGATTTTAAAATTGGTACAGCAAAAGATGGCGTACCCATAAAAACAATTTTTTTTAGCATTTTTTAAACAATTATTCTTGTAGAATTACTTTTAGAGAGTTTTTTTAGAATCATTGATTTTTTTAATTTGGATAAATAATCAATAAATAAAATTCCCTCCAAATGATCCATCTCATGCTGTATGCAAGTTGCTAACAAACCATCTGCTTTTAATAATTGTTTTTTTCCATCATAATCTAAATATTCTACCTCACACGAATTAGGTCTTTCAATTTCTGCAAATTGATTAGGCACTGATAAACATCCCTCCTCATATTTAGCTTTAATAATATTTTTGTTTTTAATCACTGGATTAACAAAATATCTAGGTTCTTTCTTTGTTTTATCAGCACTTATGTCCATGACTATAATTCTTTTTGGAACACCTATTTGAATTGCAGCAAGACCTATGCCTGGAGCGGCATACATAGTTTCAAGCATATCATTCATTAATGTCTGTTCTTCAACACCAACACCGTCAACTGGTTTTGAAACTTGCCTTAACAGTTTATTTGGCTCTGTCAAAATGGGTCTTATAGTCATAGTTAGGTTATTTTATTATAAATCTTAAACTTTTAAAGGCAGAACTTTAAATAAAATTTTATTTCTGATTGGGTCAACATTGAGCTGATTTAAAGTGCTAATAATTAAATACATTGTATCTGCATCAATGTCTATTAACCTATCTTGCCCTATAAATTCTACGATTCGAAGCATTGCAACACCCATATCCTCATCTTTAATCAAAGTTTTTATATCACTAGGTATTTCTGAATCGTCTAATTCATAAAGATCTTTATATCTTTCAGGGACTTTAATTCCATCAGATTTTAATGACTCTACAAGAATCACATCCTTCATAGAGAAAAAATATTTTTTATTTTTTTTAATTTTTTTAAGAAGTTCTTTTAAGTCTTTATCAATTTTTTTGTATGATGCATCTTCTTTAAAGTAGTTAACTAACTTAGATTGATGAAGAATTTTATTATTAATTTTTATATTTGTAAATTCGATGTCATTGTCATCTTTTGTATATTTTTCATAAAATGAGGTATAATTTGAGGGTACATCCTCTTGATTTATACCTTTTAAAAAATTTCTTAATTCATCTTGAAAAGCATTTTCTAATCCTTCGTTATTAAAAGAATTTTTTAAAGCATTTATCAACTCAAATTTTTTTTTGATGTCTGATGTTATTAAAATACCCTGGTAAATTAAAGCTCTTGTCTCAACATTTGATAATACTTTTGAAGACTCTTTAATATTTAATAGTTGGTTAATGTTAAACTGAAATCTTTTATAAAGATCAAACATTTCTTTCTCAGAATAATTTCTTTCGTGTGTTGCTTTTTCAATTGTTTGAATTTTTTCTATATCATCAAGTTCAATTTCACTAGTATTGCTCAATAAATTTGAAGTGGATAGATATTTCCAAATTTGTTTAGATGTTGTTTTTTTTGGTTCAAAACTAAAATCTGGATTCGTTCTATGAGATAAATGGAAATCAAAAATTGTTTTCTCTGAGATTGTAGTTTCAGGTTCAGTGGAATATCCCATTAAATAATTGAATTTTTTTTCAAAAAATTTATCTTTAAACCCTAATTCTTTTTTAAGATCCAGCAATAACTGTGCTTCATCTTTTTTTCCATTATTTACTAGGCAATATATTTTAAATTTTGATAAGTATTTATCCTCAATCGTATTATCAATTTTTGAGAATATTTTGCATGGTTGCTCTATATTTGATCTAGAAAGATGATAGTTTACTAAATATTTTGTCAGCTCAGTGTGATCATTAATTGTTTGGTTGTTCAATAAGTATGCCTCTATTAGGTCAATATTTGAATTTTTTATTAGCCATCTAGATTTGATATTTAAAAATTGCTCTTTAGATATATTGAGCCCTGGATAATAAGAATTTGTCAAAAGTATTATATTTAAAATTTCTGCAGCATCTTTAGAAAGTTTAATTTTTTCTATTCTATTAAATACATCTAAAATTCTATACCCATCTGAATTTTTCCACATATTGATATTAAGCCCATTTTTAGCTGGATCATAAAGTCCAATAATTTCAATTTCTTTTGATGCTAACGTTTCATCTTGTTCTATAGATAGTGAATTATTATTTTCAGACTGCATTTCATATACTGAATTTCCTGTGACAATTTTTTTTTCATCTTTTTTAATTATTTCTGAACTTTCTATTTTTTTTTTTGAATTTTCTTCTATTTTCCAGATATCTACTGGGTCTTCAGCGTGAGTTACTGTCCCTTGTAATAAAAAAAAGACTAAAATTGTTAAATATATTTTATTTAACAATTGTGATTTTTTCATTTGGAATAATTTGTTCTATTGCTTTATTAGGTGATGGAAAATCGATTTTATTCATTAATGAAACTAATAAATAAATAATTGCTAAAGTTAAAATCACTTTAACAAATGTCATCAACGAAAATTTTTTACTCGTTGTGCTTGTAATTTTATTGAATTGCATATATCTTTTACTAATTTCAAATTAAGACATATTTGTGTTTTTTCAATAAAGAAAGCTTATGAATTTAAATAAAAACCTCATTTTCTTAGGAATGATGGGGTCTGGAAAATCCAGCATAGGGTATTTGGTTTCAAAAAAACTAAACCTAAATTTTTTTGATATAGATCGCTTAATTGAAAAAAATGAAGAAATGACTATTTCGAATATTTTTAAAGAAAGAGGAGAAATTAATTTTAGAAAATTAGAGGAAAAAATTACACTTAAAACTTTAAAATCCAAAAACAGTGTTATTGCATTAGGTGGTGGTGGTTTCGTCAATGAAAAAATTAGAAATGAAATTATAAAAAACCATTTATCTTTTTGGTTGAATTGGAGTGATCATATTCTTCTAAAAAGAATTAAAGGTAGTAAAAAAAGACCTTTAGCCTTGAACTCAACTCCTCAAGAAATTAAACAATTGATAAAGAGGCGAATAAAGATTTATTCAAAAGCACAATTTAAAATAAACTGTAATAAGCTTTCAAAAAGTGAAATAGTAAAAGAAGTAATTAAAAATTATGAACTCTGTTAAATTACAAGTTAAAACAAATAGTAAAAATTACCCAATTATTATTGGAAAAAATATCATTGGCAAATTGCCAAAGTTTTTGAGTGAAAACAATTTAAATTTTTTTAAATGTCTCATTATCGTAGATAGTAATATTCCAAAAAAACTTGTTAAGAATTTATCAAGTTCGTTGCTTAATAAAAGAATAACTATTCATTATTTTAAAGCTAATGAAAAAAATAAAAGTCAAAAAAGTGTAGATAAAATTTTGTCGATTCTCTTGAAAAAAAATTTTAATAGAAATGATTGTTTGATTTCGATTGGGGGGGGAATTACAGGTGATGTTTCTGGATTTGCAGCAAGTATTTTTAAAAGAGGATTGACTTTTGTTAATGTTCCTACAACTTTACTTTCTCAAGTTGACTCCTCAATTGGCGGTAAAACAGGTGTTAACACTAGTTATGGCAAAAATTTAATTGGCTCATTCTATCAACCTGATCTTGTTATTTCGGATATTAATTTTTTAAAATCTTTACCGAGGAGAGAGATAATCTGTGGATACGGAGAAATTTTAAAACATTCTTTAATAGCTGATAAAAAATTTTTTTCATTTTTGGATAAAAATAGATCTAAAATTTTAAACTTAGAGAACACCCATATTATAAAAGCTATTTATAAGAGCTGCTTAATAAAAAAAAAGATTGTTGAATCTGATGAAAAAGAGTCTTCCTTAAGAAAAATATTAAATTTTGGACATACTTTTGCACATGCATATGAGGCGACTCTTAATTATTCAAAAAAACTAAATCATGGTGAAGCGGTTATATTGGGAATTAGGATAGCTTCAAAATTTAGCTTATCCAATAAACTTCTTAGTATTAATGAGTTTAAACTTATAGAAACTCATATAAACAAGCTCAATTTTAATAAAGAAAAGTTATTTTCAAAAAAAAATACTAATACAATTCTTTCATTCATGACTAAAGATAAAAAAAATATCTCTAAAAAGATAAATTTAATCTTATTAAAAAAAATTGGCTCTGCTTCTTATGACTTTCAATTTACAAAAGAGAAAATTAGATCTTTTTTAATGAAAGAACTAAATAAATGATATTTGAATAGAGTGAATATATTTTTCTAGCTCTACTTTTAAAATTGCATAAATTTTTTTTGTTGCGGAAATTTTACTATATTTATCAAGTTCTTTTGCTCTAATGTTTATCTTCAAGTGAAACTTGCCTTTTTCATGACTTTTGTGATTTATGTGTAAAAAACTTTTATCTTCTATTTTTAATTCTTGAACAACAATACTACTTTCAAGTTTGTTTTTTACAATTATGATTAATTCATTTATATTCATAAATATTTAATAATATTATATAACATGAAAAACATTTGTGACTGGAATAATTGCTTTGAAATTGGTCAATATAAAGCTCCTGTTGAGAAAGATAATAGTAAAAACTTTAGATTGTTATGCTTGAATCATGTTAAAGAGTTCAACAAAAACTGGAATTATTTTTCTGGAATGAATGATGAGCAAGTTTTCAATTTTTTAAAATCTGACATGACATGGCATAAGCCAACTCAAAGCTTTAGTTCATCTGATAATTTTTTTAAAGTTCTTTGGAACAACACTTTAAGAGATGAATTTGATAAAGCTAAGTTAAAAAGTGAATACAATCACATGAGTCAATTTAAGTTTGACCACAATGATATCAAAGCTTTTGGGATTTTAGGTGTTTCAGTTGGTCTAAAATGGGAGAAAATTCAACGAAAATTCAAAGCACTTGTCAAAAAATTTCACCCTGATATTAATTTAGGTAATAAACAATACGAAGAAAAACTTAAACTAATCACCTTGGCATATACACAACTTAAAAATACATATAAGGAAAAAATTGAAACTTAATATTAATTCAGAACCTGATATCAAAATATCTCTAAACCAAACTTTTGGAATTGACTCAGATTTAGAAGTCGATGCATTCTCAAAAAAAAGTGAGTATGTTCCAGAGATAGATAAGAACTATAAATTTGATAGAGACACAACACTTGCAATTATTTCAGGTTTTGCTTTTAATAAAAGAGTTTTAGTTCAAGGTTATCATGGGACAGGTAAGTCTACACACATTGAGCAAATCGCTGCCAGATTAAATTGGCCTTGCATTAGGGTTAACTTAGATAGTCATGTCAGTAGAATAGATCTGATTGGTAAAGATGCCATAGTTGTAAAAGATGGAAAACAAATCACAGAATTTAAAGAAGGAATATTGCCATGGTCCATTCAAAATCCTGTTGCACTTGTTTTCGATGAGTATGATGCAGGAAGACCAGATGTAATGTTCGTTATTCAAAGAGTCTTAGAGGCCGAAGGTAATTTTACCTTATTGGATAAAAACAAAGTAATTAAACAAAATAAATTTTTTAGATTATTTGCAACATCTAATACTGTTGGACTGGGCGATACCACAGGTCTTTATCACGGTACACAGCAAATTAACCAAGGACAAATGGATAGATGGAATATTGTTACGTCTTTAAATTACCTTAGTCTAGATAAGGAAATGGAAATTGTTCTAGCAAAAAATAAAGATTTAAATAACGCTAAAGGCAAGGATAAAGTCGCCAATATGATTAAGGTAGCTACACTAACAAGAAAAGGATTTATTGCCGGTGATATATCAACTGTTATGAGTCCCAGAACTGTTCTGCACTGGGCTGAAAATGCAGAAATTTTTAAAGACGTTGGTTATGCTTTTAGAGTAACATTTTTAAACAAATGTGATGACATTGAAAAAAATACAATTGCTGAATATTATCAAAGATGTTTTGGTGAAGAATTACCAGAGTCGATGGTTAATATTCAGATATAAATGTCTAATAAACACGATACTCTTAAAGAACAATTTAAACATGCTTTAACATCTACTGCTAAGGTAATTTCAGATGATTATAAAATTGATTCAAAAAAAAATAACAAAGAATCCACCTCAAAAAATAATAAATTTATTGATATAACAAATTTATCAAATAAGCATGATTTTATAAAATTAAGAGCAGAAACAGACTCTGATGCTGTAAAAAAAAAATTTTCTAATTCATCAATATTTTATAAAAATTTACCAAAAAATAAGTCCTGTAAATCACTTTACGAGATAGCAGAAAGAACTAGGTATGAAATTTTAGGTGGAAAAATGCTTCAAGGCATTAAAAAAAATCTCAATGATAATTATTATTTTAAAATGAAAAAAACTCACAAAGAGTCAATTAAAACTAAAAATGATGTTTCAATTACAGAAGCCTTTGAACTATATATGCTTAAAAAGTTTTATAAATTAGAGTTAAATTCATTATCTTCTAAAATCTTAAGCTATTGGGAGAAAGATTTTAATTTTTCGATAGATAAACATAAGGATTTTTTAAGTCAAAATTTTGAAAATCAGGAAAAATACAGTTCAAAATTTTCTGAAATTCTTGAAAATATGGACGTGTTTAGTTCAGAAAATGACGAGAATAAAGAAGAGGATAATGAAAAAAATGATGCTCAAGAAAATAATTCTCAAAATAATGAAAATGATCAATCAGAATCAAAAAGTGATTCTAAAGAAAATGAAACTCAGTCAATTTTGGATACTGGTTTTGATTTAAGTGATCAGCAATTGAATGAACAATTAGAAGATTTGGAAGACTCAGAGGAAAGTTCTGAAAATATTACAAAAAAAAGTAATTCAATTAATATTGATCAAGATTATAAAGTTTTTACCACACAATTTGATGAAATTTCAAAAGCTGAAAACTTAGAAAACATAACCGAAATAAAAAAATTACGAAAAAATTTAGATCAACAACTAGTTGGTTTTCAAGATTTAATAACTAAACTTGCCAACAAACTACAAAGACAACTTCTTGCAAAACAAAATAGATCTTGGGAATTTGACCTTGAAGAAGGTTTGCTTGATAGCTCTAAACTAACAAGAATTATTATGGATCCATACAACTCACTATCTTTTATGAAAGAAAAAGACCTTGATTTTAAAGATACAATTGTAACATTATTAATTGACAACTCAGGTTCAATGCGTGGCAGGCCTATTACCATTGCAGCACTTTGTGCAGATATATTATCAAGAACACTCGAACGTTGTTCAGTAAAAGTTGAAATTTTAGGTTTTACAACAAAAAACTGGAAGGGTGGAAAAAGCAGAGAATACTGGAACAAAAAAGAAAAACCAAATAAACCTGGAAGATTAAATGATTTAAGACACATAATATACAAATCTGCCGACACACAATGGCGACAAGCAAAAAATAATCTAGGTTTGATGCTTAAAGAAGGTTTGTTAAAAGAAAATATTGATGGTGAGGCTATATCATGGGCTTTTAATAGAATTAAAAAAAGAAAAGAAGAGAGAAAAATCTTAATGGTTATTTCTGATGGAGCACCAGTAGACGACTCTACATTGTCTGTAAATTCTGGTGATTTTTTAGAAAAACATCTCAAAAAAATAGTCAAATTTATAGAAACAAAAAGTGAAGTAGAAATTTTAGCTATCGGAATTGGTCATGACGTTTCGAGGTATTATGAAAAAGCGATCAAAATAACTGATGTCCAGGAGTTAGGAGATGTAATGATCTCTCAATTAAGTGGCTTATTTGAAAAAAAAAAATTACATTAAAGGCTTAGAAGGTCTTTATTTTTCCACTTAATAGTAACTTTTGCTCCTGTTTTTTTCTTTGAATTTTTACAAGATATACTTGCAAAGTTTTTTTCTAATAAGGTTTTGCCTATAAATATACCAAGACCTAAGCCTGATTTTGATTTTACATTTGATTTTAATGATTTTATATAAGGTTCTCCAATTTTACTTAAAACATCACTAGGATATCCCTCACCATCATCTTCAATAATTATTTCACTATAATCATTATTAGTAATTATCTCGATGAAAACTTCACTTTTTGAGAACTTATTTGCATTTCCTATAAAATTTCTCAAACCATAAACAATTTCTATAGATTTAGTAATATTTAAAGGATTTTTATCTTTATCAGAATTAACAACAAAATTTTTTTCACTAATTTTTTGAAAAGATTTTGTGATTTCAAAAATATAATCACTAATAGTGATATCTCTATCAATAAATTCATCCTCTATTGTCGGATTTAACGTCAATTTTTTTAATATTTCACTACATCTCTCAATTTGACTTACCAAAAGTTCAAGATCTTTCTTGATTTCAATATCATCTTTAAATTGTTTTAATAAATCAGCAGATATAATTTTAATTGTTGAAAAAGGTGTTCCTAATGAATGCGCTGCTGCTGCTGCTTGTCCGCCAAGAGATAATAGCTCGTGCTCTTTTGCCATTACTTCCTCCATTTTATTAAGAGCTTCTTTTCTTAACCTAGACTCTGTTCCAAAAGTTAATGCAAAATAATTTAAAAAAAATAAAGCAATTATTAATGAAACAGGAATTGCAAAATAGTATGACTGACTAACATGAAAGTGTTCATTGATCGGGGAAGGAAGTGATTGATAAAAAAAAGTTAAAATAATTATCATAATAGTTGTAATTGCTACTAATAATGTATTGCTTTTAAATCCCAAATTTGACGATGAGAAAATTGTTGGGATAATTAAAAAAATAGAAAAAGGATTTGCAATACCACCAGTTAAATATATCAAGCAACCTAACTGTAAAACATCAGTAAATAAAAAAAGGAAAGCTGTTCTGTCTGATAATTGAGTTTTTTGATAGAAATAAATTAAATATAAATTGCTTAACGCTCCAATAAAAATAACTAAACTGGTTGTAGTATATTTAAAGCCAAAATCTAAATAAAAAAAAACAAAATTTATAGTTATTAGCTGACCTAAAATAGCTATCCATCTTAAATTTATATACGTAGATTTTTTTAAAGAAAAATACTTTGAAGTTTCAAAAAACTTCATTATCAAATATCTAGATTCTGTACATTAATTGCATTTGATACAATAAAATCTTTTCTTAAAGCAACATCATTACCCATAAGTGTATGGATAAGATCTTGATCTTTTTTTAAATCTTTTGAGTATGTCACCTGTAATAAATTCCTTGTTTCAGGGTCAAGTGTAGTGCTCCACAATTCTTCAGGATTCATTTCCCCTAGTCCCTTAAATCTTTGAATGCTCATTCTGGCTTTTTCTTCACCTATAAGTCTCGTAAATTCCTTGCTTCCTCTTTTAATTTTTTTTAATTCTTTGTTATTTTGTAATATATAATTTTCTAATTCTAGTTCATCCTTTATATATATTCCTTTTGTACCCTTATTAATTTTAAATAAAGGTGGTTGAGCAAGATAGACGTGACCATTTTCAATTAACTTATTAAAAGGTTTGTTGTTAAAAAAAGTAAGTAATAATGCTCTAATATGTGATCCATCAACATCAGCATCTGTCATAATAATAATTTTTCCATATCTTAAATCTTTCAAATCAATTTCATCAGTTTTTGGGTCTAATCCTAATGCATTAATTAAGGTTACAATTTCATTAGATGAAATCATTTTAGATAATGCTTTTGTTTTTGTGTCACTACCGTTTTTACCAATATTTTTTTTTAATTTAATTTCTTCAACATAAGTATTTAAAATTTTTCCTCTTAGCGGCAACACAGCTTGATTGGATCTATTCCTTCCCTGTTTTGCTGAACCACCCGCAGAATCTCCCTCTACAATAAACAGCTCTGTTCCTTCTTGTTTACCAATTTGACAATCTGCTAATTTTCCTGGTAGTCCACTTAGTTCCAGTGCACCTTTTCTTCGTACATTCTCTCTAGCCTTTCTTGCAACATCTCTTGCCAATGCAGCTTGTAAAACTTTGGCCAATATAATTTTAGAAGTACTCGGATTTTGATCAAACCATATTGACAATTTTTCACTAATTATACTTTCTACAATCATTCTGACTTCTGAAGAGACTAGTTTATCTTTTGTCTGAGAAGAAAATTTAGGGTCTGGTATTTTTGCTGATAATACACAAGTCAAACCTTCTTTAATATCATCACCTGATATAGCTACTTTATTTTTTTTTAATAAGTTGTGTTCGGTTGCATATTTATTGATTACTCTTGTCAACGCACTTCTAAATCCAAGTAAGTGTGTCCCACCATCTTTTTGATAAATATTATTAGTATATGGATATACATCTTCACTATAGCTTCCGTTCCACTTTAAAGAACATTCTATTTCTATATTGTCTTTTTTCCCTTCTATATAAATTGGCTTTTTAAACAAATCATTTCCTGTTTTATTTAAAAGTTTTTCTCTTTTAGTATCTAAAAAATCAACAAATTCTAAAACACCACCATCAAATTTAAATTCAATAATTTTTTCTTTTTTTTGATTTAAATCATTAATGGTTATTTTTATACCTTTATTCAAAAATGCTAGTTCACGCATTCTTTTTACAATTATACTTGAAGAAAAATTTATTGAAGAAAAAATTTCTTTAGATGGTAAAAAGGTAATTTGTGTTCCTGTTTCTTTTGACTTGCCGACTACTTTAAGTGGAGATTTTGCATCACCATCTTTAAATTCCATGAAATATTTTTTTCCATCCCTGTAAATTTCTAATTTTAATTTTTCTGATAATGCATTTACTACTGAAACTCCAACTCCATGAAGTCCACCTGAAACTTTATAAGAGTCATGGTCAAATTTTCCACCTGCGTGCAGTTGAGTCATAATTACTTCTGCAGCAGATTTCTTTTCTCCTTTGTGCATATCAACTGGTATTCCTCTTCCATCATCTCGTACCGTGATTGTGCCATCAGAGTTTATCTTAATATCAATATTTTTACAGTGGCCAGCCAAGGCTTCATCAATAGAATTATCAACAACCTCATAAACCATATGGTGTAAGCCAGTACCATCATCTGTATCCCCAATATACATTCCTGGTCTCTTTCTTACTGCTTCAAGGCCCTTTAAAACTTTGATGGAGTCTGCCTGGTATTTTGAATTATTTGTCATATTTTATAAATGGAAATTAAATAATTATAACATTTTTTGAGAGAAAATGATGATAATTAATTTATCTTATTTATACTCTAACCTTAAATAAGCTTTGTATTTCAGGGTTTATTTAATGGCGGAGAAGGTGGGATTCGAACCCACGGTACCTTTGACAGTACACACACTTTCCAAGCGTGCGCCTTAAACCACTCGGCCACCTCTCCATCTTAAAACTTTTAAAATTGAAAAGTTTTATTTTACACATATTCTTATTATAAACAATTTTAGATGAGTAAAAAAAATAATTTAAAAAACATTACTGTAATTTTACCTCTTTATAAGACTCCACATGCTTTAATTAAAAATATCAAGCAATATAACAATTTAAAACTTATTATTTTAGATCAAAGTAATGACCATGAATTAAAAAGAAAACTTTTAAAGAAAAATACCAATATAATTAAGTACATAATATTTGATAAAAATATAGGTTTTGCCAAATCATGTAATCATTTATTAAAAAATGTTACATCAAAATACTGTTTATTAACTCAGGCAGATATTGTTATTAATTTAAAATCTATTAAAGAACTACTTAAATCAATTAATAAGATTGATAATTGTATAATTTCAGCACCCAATTTAAATAAATCAACTAAATCAACTAATATAAAAATAGTTGATAATGTAATTGGTGCAAACTTTCTATTTGATGTTAAAAAAATAAAAAAATTAAAATTTTTCGATGAGAAATTTTTTTTATATTGGGAAGATGTTGATTTGTGTCATCGAATTAATAACACAAAATACAAAATAATTATTAATAATAAGGCTAAGGCCAAACATTTGAGCTCAAAATCTTCTCACAATAATTTAAACACATTTTTTATTAGAAATATAAATTTTAAATTTGGTGAATACTTATATTTCAATAAAATCAATAAATTAAAAAAAATTAAACCTTTAAGACAAATATTTACTAATTTAATTTATTTTTTAACTAATTTACTTAGCCTTAAGTTCTTAAAATCTCTTCAAAATATCGCTTATATTTTAGGAATTTTTAAATTTGTTTTTAGATAATCCAATCTTTATATTTTTCAATATTCTCAATTATATGTTTTGGAAATGTATTATCTAATTTCTGGGGTTTATATATCTCTTCTCTTCCAATAATATCTTTTCCTAGTGTAATTTTTTTTTTTATTTCACTTACATCTAAATACTTTGGATCAATTTTTTCTTTAAATATATACGGGTCGTTTGTTTCACATAGATTATTATATTTATAAAGAAGTTCCTCAGCAGTTTTTAAATTGCAGAAATGCCATCCACCATTGTCAATTATATTATTTAGACGAAATTTATCTATTCTCCAAAAGGGTCTTTTTTTAAATTTTAAGTCTCTCAGCCATTGTGGGGATTTAAGATACTTTTTTATACAAATTCTACTTCCATACCAATAAGGATTTTTTTGACTTTGAGAATTAATTTTATAGTAATAATGTTTTTGTTTAAATACGGCGTATCGCATTTTTTTTTGGAATTTATTAAGTTCTGTAGGATTAGGAATTTCATCTAAATCAGAAATTATAATTAAATCATTATCTGATGAATTTATTAAACCTCTTGAAATGCAATTCCTTTGAAAATTTTCTCTTTTATAAGGATTATCACCTCCTGGCATATCTTCTACTGGAATATAAATGATTTTTTTTTTAAATTTTAAAAATTTATTTATATCAAATCGAAGTTTTTTATAATTATTCTGCCATGTTCTATTTCCTTCGACTATTACAAAGTAATCCACATGTTCATCTAAAATATTTAATCTTAAATCTAATAAAATATCTTCGTCCCAATATGAAAAACAGTCGTATATTCTCATTATTTTTCTTTATTAATTTTTAGTACCCCGATGAAAGCTTCTTGTGGTATCTCTACTTTTCCAAATTGTTTTCCTCTAGCTTTTCCCTTTTTCTGTTTATCTAATAA
>ERZ651776.2386-NODE-2386-length-20407-cov-5.117167_pt1 | contig 20407 bp, 10 predicted proteins | sample MGYA00514761_ERZ651776 | MGnify/ENA metagenome assembly ERZ651776 | reverse complement strand
AAACATTTTCGGCGCCAGATCAAGGAGCAGCGGCGAAAAGCATTCACTTCTTGGATAACTCATACTCGCCTTTCTTACGAGGCTGCCTTGCTTCGTGCGGCGACTTCTGTTCAGCATGCTTACCGTTCGCACCTGTCTCGGATCGAGCTGGCTTCTCGAATCGGTGAAAGGAGAATTCAAATTGAGCGCGAAAATGAGCTCATCCGCCTGGAAAATTTAAAGCTTTTTAAGGCTTCCACTGTCATCCAGAGTCGTGTCCGAGTGAATCTTGCCAAGAAGAAGGCTCAAGAGCTGAAACTGGCTCTCGCAAGTGCATGTAAGATTCAGTGTTTGCAGCGTATCCGCATTGCCAGAGATAAGGTTAAGGCCCGCAGAGCCTACCTGCTCCTTTTATTTCAGAGCGCAGCAAGAATTCAATCGTGCTGGCGCGCATATCAGCAGAGGAAACGCTACCGCGTGCTTAAAAAAATCAAGGTTGTGGATGGTTGCTTAGCTCTTAAAGAGGTGAAAAAGAAGTTAGTGCAAAGCAAGCACGAAGACGTTGGTGCAGCAGTTGAAATACAATACGCTTGGCGTCGCCGTAAGCTGTGGCAGAACCTTCGCTTCTACGTTGGCGCTCAGAAACAGGTCAGAGCAGTTCGACTGCAGAAGGCAATCCGCCTATTTAGGGCGAAACGAGAAGCTCGACGGAGAAGAAGGGAAAAGAAGAGACTGGAGGAGCTGAAGCAGTCCTCTTGTTTATTGATACAGACGACTGTCAGACGATTTCTTGCCACCTGTTACGTAGATAAGATACTTTTTGAGAAAGAGAAGGCGATTTTGGTTCGTAGAATGGAAAAAGTGCATGCACTCCGGCCTCGAATAATTACCCTCCCCATAATGGGGAAGGTTCCAATGGTTCGTGATCCCGACGATCCTGACGGGAAAAAGTGGGTTGTTAAGAAGGACGAGAATGGGGTGGAGATTGAGCCGAAGCCTATCACGATCGATTTGAAGCAAAAGCACCGCGACTGGATAGATCTAAAGCGAAAGGTTCACCCTTTCACCAACAGCAGGGAAAATCGCAAGGCTGTCTTGATTCAGAAATTATTTAGGGGCTACCATGCGCGTTGCCGAATTATTTTTATGCGTCAGATGGAAAAGCTGAAGAGGAAGTATTTGTTTGACAAGTTGAAGGAGGTGGGAGCCGTTGGCTTCCAACGACTCTGGAGGGGCTACCTGGGCCGTCGCATTGCCTTGTTTATTAATCACACTTCGAATTGTATCACAGTGCAGAAGATAGTACGTGGTTTCTGCGGTCGCCGAAGGGCTTACGATAAGAAACGGAAGAAGATTGCGACAACTGTGATTCAGAAGCAATTCCGGGGCTACATAAAACGAACTAAGTACCAGCAATACAGGGAACGAACTCTGGAGCAGCAGAAACCTGCGAAAGTAATTCAGCGATGTGCGCGAATATATTTCGCCAAGATCAAGATAGCTTCGGTCCGCTATCTTGCAAGAGCGGCCGCTGAGAAGCGTTTGATTGCGAGGGTGAACATACAGTATTGTGAAAAACGAGAGCGCATCAACCTCCTACTCTCCTCAGTCTACAGCGATAAGGACCGCGCGGAAGATGGCATCTTTCAAGAGTTCTTTTTGCATTGCTGCGGTGGTGAACACCGTTATATTGAAAATGCACACTTTATCAAGCTCTTCAAAGACGCTCCCGGGGTTATCGGGGCGCGATTTAAGGACTTCAACACTGAGAAAATGCGGGATTTCACCGTGACTGACCTTGACCTGATGTTCAGCAAGAAAAAGTCTCAGGGAACTAAACATCTCACGTACGTTCAATTTGTTGAGCTGCTTGACGTTATCTGTGCTACGATTTTCAGCTCCGTGAAGGAGCTCAAGGGGCGGAAGGGTCGAGACGCGAGGATGCTTGAGATGGTACTTAATCATTTGTTCATCTCCAAGACGGGTAATACTTTCAAGGCAAAGTTAGACCAACGCCTGAAATATCATATTGGAAACCTTGCTTCAAAGCTCCAGTCTCAGAGCCGCAAGCATCGCGTTCGACTTTTGCTCGAGTCAATGAAACGCATGAAAGATGAGGCAATCCTTAACCTGCGCAAGAAGCGTAACTCAATTTTGATTCAGAAACGCTGCAGAATTTACTTGTCCCGTTGTATCGCAATAAAGCGTGCCCAGAAAACTTACATTAAGTATATCGATCCTGTCTCGGGTGACCCCTATTGGAGCAACCCTAAGACAAAGCTTGTGACTTGGGCGAAGCCCAAGATTTTTGGACCCTTTTCTGACGTTTTTCTCCCGACATTGCTCCCAAGTAAAGGTACTGAATTCGTTGTCATGTGTGTCAACTGCGGCGAGGACGTCTGTGATGTTGTTTGCAACGCTTGCGACGATAGTTTTTGTAGAACATGTTATAACGCCTTGCATACCAAGGGCAATCGTAAGAAGCACATCTCCCACGACATCCCCAGGTGCAGGGAGTGCAAGGTGAGCAAAAAGAGGACGACCAAAGAAAGTAATTTCAGAAGAACTAACCCGACTGATAAAAACCGTAGTATCAGCTCGCATCCAAGACGTGTCAGAACTGTACAGCGGAACACAGACAGCTTTGTTGCTACTGTGATGTCTGCTTCACGAACACACACAACACTGAGGAGACTCACGAGCACAAATATAGTTGGCTGGTTCAGTGCTGTGTGGAATGCCGTAGCTATGCCGCGCGTTGGCGCTGCTTAGAATGCTGTGATGTGTATTGTACAGCTTGTTTTAGCAAAGTTCACAAGAGAGGTACAAGGGTGAATCACATTTGCGAACCTTTGACTTACTATACCCCCCAGATTCACGAGCACTATGAGAGGGATCAGAGAGAAAAGAACCGGCAGAACCGCCTTTTCTTGGATCTGGAAAGCGAGCGAGAGAAGAGGAGGCTGCTTGAGTACAAAAGTGCCACGGATATTCAACGTCGCTGGCGTGGTTTCAAGGGCAGGAAACGCGGTTTGAAGCACTTGAAGGAAGGAAGGGTGAAGATTAGAGAAAGTTGGAGGATGAGGAAGAATGACAGTTCGGAACGCAAGAAGTTATCCTACAGGGTTTTAGAACCCTTTGCGTTAGCAAAAAGACTAGAAAGCGACAGTATGGAGGAAGCTGTCCTCAAGAGAGTTCCATTTTTCATGCGGAAGCGGGCCAAGTATTGGATCGAGCAAAATTTGCAGGACGAGTACTGGTTTCCCGAAAAAATTACCGACAAGAAGAAAATTCCGAAGCGTGGATTTCAAGTTGGGACCTATTTGGATTTGAAGTCGCAAGCCTGGTATGGAGGCATTCGTTTGCCTGGGGTACACAAAATTAAGCAGGGATACATGGAGATAAAAACGGAGGAGCTGGGGCTAGAGAACTTCCTGGAGATCGATGACAGAGTCCGGATCGGAAATCGTGTCTACACAGTCGATAAAGACACTCCGGTAACCTGTCTGCTTGTTCCGATTGACCGCGCTTGGAGGTTCGACACCCAGGATGAGATTATTGTTTACAAGAAACCGAAGCTACACAAGTACGTCGCGCTGGCCCGGAAATCTACCTACGGATTACTCCACAGCCAGATTGTCCAGATGGGCATCAAGGCAGGACTCAACTCTGCGGAACTTTTCGAAACTTTATTGGGATTAATTAACAGGATTGTGAAAGATAGATTATCTCTGGAGAAGGCCAAAAAGATGAAAAAGTTTATCGAGTACGTCGCAAAGAAGAGGAAGAGGAGCTCTTACTTCATGCGAGAAAAGCAGAATAGGCAGACAGTAGCTGAACTGGAAAGAATGGAAAGAGACGCCCTTTTGAACCCCGGGGAAGTTAACAAAGACGACAGGAGGGCAAATGCGTATTTAGATGACCCTAAAGCGGCTGGAGGCGACGCTGGCTCTGTGGGAGGCGACAAGGTCAGCAAGATGTGGGACGAGCAAGTTGACGAAGAAACGTTGAAGGTAATCTGGGTCAATAAAGAAACTGGAGAAATTCGGGACACTAAACCAGATGAGGAGGAAGAAGAAGGTGAAACTGCGCAAGAGGAACAATTCAAGGAAGCACAAAAACGGCTTGCAAAGATGAAGAAGGGAGGTCGCAAGCAGCTTGGGAGAAAGAAAAAGTAACGCATGTTTGGTATCTGTAATATTTAGGGAATAATTATTGCTACGCTACTAATTTGCCCGAAAAAGTACTTTATTACTAGTTTTATTAGGTGTCAATTAGTCGGCTGCACTGAACACTGATTTCTGACTTTTTCCAGCGGCCCATAAGCTACGCCGATGTCTCTTGTGTTTCGCCTCCTTTATCTTCTGCTGATTAAACTGTCTCTTTCTCTCGTAATTCATCTGACGTGTCTTTAAGCTCTTGCGCTCTGCATTGTAGAGTGCAGAGCTGTCTAGGGCGAAGGAGTCCTTGAGCTAAGTATCGCCATTAATAGACAAAAAAATGACTTGTTAGAACCCTTTCTCAAAATTGCAATAATTTTTCTCCTCTTCCCTCGAAAAAAGGAGTGATACTCAAACTCTCACCTGCACTAAAAACGTTCCCAAGGCACCATCCCTTTTCTTCCTCTTATTTCTCTCTTTAATTCTTTGGGACATTTCATTCAAGTCATCGCCATCAGGAATAATATCCTCAGGGATCAAGGCTATGAGTTCTTCCGTGAACCAAGCAGGCTTCTTAGCGTGGAGATCTTCCCAAACCATCTCAAGCCAATCCCTAACTTCATCTTCAAAGTGCCTCCAAGCCCAAGTTTTCGTGATGATTTGCATTCTGATATAATCGTCATGAGCTTCAAAAAACTGTTTCTCTGCGAACTGTTTTGTAGTCATCAAGCTAAAGAATGTTCTAAGGTAATTCTTTTCGCACAGTAGAAGCATGCTACACAGGCACAACAGCCAAACTGTACTGAGGAATGTGATCATTCTGAACAGATCGCCTTCTTCGAAATAGCAAGTTTTCAGCCCTTCGCGGTCGGCGGTCATGACTTTTGGGTAACAAAGGTATGTTTTGGTTTGATCTTCGTTAAGGGGAGGATAATATTTCGTGCCTTCGTTCCTAAGACCTAACCAAAACGTAAGGAAGCACATTGCCACTGATAAAACTTGCGTGAAAAACCAGTAGAAACCTCCCAATTCGTATGGATGGCGGAAATGGACGAAGCCTGTGAAGTCAGTCACGATCTTCCCTGCTAGACGGAAGAAGAATGATGCAATAGCATGCATCCGTCTGTCCATGATCATATGATAGAAGAAATCGCCCCGAATTACTTTGTACAGGAGATAAATTCCCATTTCAGCCGCCCAAAAAGCGCAGATGAGATAGAATCCATTTAGTGTTCCAATTTCGATGAACTGGTATGCCATGCTATAGCTGATGCACTTCAATGTCAATGTGGTGAAGCTCAGAAAGAACATACTCAATTTCATCAGAAAAAAGTTAAATCCTTCTAACGGAATAAATCCGTAAAATATTTTCCCGTGATGGCGCGCTTCGGGGCTAGTGTCCTTCATGTACGTCATATAAGCGACGCACTCACTCACAAAGCAGACGCTCGATAGGAGTGTGACGTACTGGAGAGTGCGAGGGGAATAGTCTGTAGCCATGATGCTCGAAATGTGAATTACTGTGCAAGGTATGCTCTCACAGAACACCTCGGTGATTTTGAAGAACATCATTTCCTCTAGGTTGTCCATCCGTTCGTGACCACGCATGACCTTATCTGTCAAGAATCTGAACTTATTGAAAGCAGGCTTCGTAAATGTCAGAGAAGTGACGACCTCTCTCCACATTGTCGTGAAATCTCGGCTGTGGATGAAGCAAACTAAGGCTACCTGCAGAATCACTGTCGTTACGACGAAGAAGAGCATTAGAAATCCCCTCTGTCGCTTGTTCGATCCTTCTTCAGATTCAAGGAAATAGTTGATCGTAGCGACGTCAGTACCAATATCAATCAATGACATGATCCCAGATCCTATCGATAGAAAGAGGATAATGAACGTGACCTTGTATTTGGTTTTTCTACCGAGGCCGTAAAAGAACGCTGCGACGAAATGATAGTCTTCGCTGAACGCCATTAGCCCATCAAACTGACTGATCCAAGTGTTGACCCCTGACTCTTCGTTAGGATTTAGGCGCAGGTAGTAGCCAAAGCTCTCACCAATCAGCTGGCCGTGAACTTCGGTAAAATTTTCAAAGTTCAGATGAGAAATTACTCTGTGCCGATAACTTACTCGCTTTCCCTCATCAAGCAATATATTCAAGAGTATCTGTTTAAAGAAAGGGTGTAGGCGGACAAGCTCTTTCATGCATATATACTTTTCGATGAAAAGATCCAGGGAGGTCTTAATAAACAATCCCCGCGCCTCACTATGGCCGAAAATGATGGAGCTCACATCGATGTCCCCGAAAACATCTCGCCATAACACGTTTGCCAATACGTCGCCGTCCTTAGGGCCTACTTCTTGTAAAGGTAGGCTACTCTCGAACGTAAGAGAAGCAATTTCAAGGGATCTGAACTCGAACATATCATTCCAGGTCTTTTCAAAGTCCTTTGGCGAGAACGTTTCACCGAGAAGCACCAAACACTCCACCTTGCATTCTCTTTCGGTTGTTTCGGTGATCACCATACCGCTCCTACTTTGTGACAGCTCTTCTGGGAGTTTTTTTGTGTATTTATTTCCTCTGAATATAGTCTTCGCCTTCGATTGACGTCCTTGTACTGGGTCGATCGCGAAATCGCTGCGGCCGCCACTTAATTTTAGTTTCGTTGGGTTGTACGCGATGACGTATTTTGACATTTTATCTTTTACAGAATTGTTTCCTACAGCCTTTTCCTTCTCTGCAACTGATGATCGCCGCCTACTCCTACTAGATCTTCTCCTGCTGGACCAAGTTGTCAACAAATTTGTTGCCAACAAATTTGTTGCCAACAAATCCAGCACTTGGCCACCCTGAAGTGCTGACGGTACTCTCACAGACTTGGATGTGTGACGCATTACACGGTCGTGGTATTTTTTCCATGTCATGCGCGCAATTGTCTGCCGTATCTTGTCTCTTTTCTGACTTTGCTCAGTGATGATGGCCACCTGGGAGTGTTCCCCCTTATCTGTGTCAAGTAACTCCTTATCAGCCTCCGCTTTCTTACTTGATGCCCATCTAACACTATTACTCACTTTCTTCTCATCGTCAGCTCCATCGTCAGCTCCATCGTCAGCTCCATCGTCAGCTCCATCGTCAGCTCCATCGTCAGCTCCATCGGCAGCTCCATCGGCAGCTCCATCGGCAGCTCCATCGGCAGCTTTATTGTCATCATACGGAGGATCCCAGCGAATCACACGCCTCGTAATTTCCTGCTCTGAGGTGAAGCTCCTCGCCTCAATGTCCCAAAAGAATGCAAAAACATCGTCGATTTCGCCCCGCACAAGCGTGACGATCTTAACAGAAAAGTGTCCTTCCTCGATCTTTGCGTAGCTTCCACTCAGAACCGGATTGTTCAGATTGAGCACTCCCCGCTCATTCTGCGGGTTCGAAAACATTTTAAAGTCCAGCTTTGCTCTGTTCACGTCGGCCGTCTCAATTTCCCCGAAATGTTGGTCTCTCTGCATCCTAAGGATTTGCTTTCTACTCTCTTCGTCGACTTCTTTGTCCCTCTGATAAGTTTGTCTCAGCGCAAACAGCCAATCGATCAACTTGGTCCACCTACTATTCAACATATTCCTGGGGATTATCCCTGCAACATCATCACTGAGACAGAGAAAATAGATAAAGTGAGTTTTTTGCTCCGTAATCTTCCGGAACGTATAGTACGCATTGCTCGAACTCTTCTTATATTTACTCCTCTCCCCGCGGCTTTTGATATTTATTCCTGGATAAGTCGATTTATCTCGCATGCACATTTCTATTTCCTGGTCCATGTCAGAGCTGACGACCTTCCACAGCACAGTACAGAGGTACTCGCGAGGCCGAAAGAATAATGGAAACCTATTAATCGTATGGTAAACACTTAAGTGGTCATTCAATGGAATGTACTCGCGCTCCAAAGTCATTGAACTCTGGCTTTTTGTTCTCTTCCGACTATCCAATGTGTAAACCCACGCTGCGCACTCCTCCGCCGATGTGTCAATAGTCAACTCGGCTTTTAACGACACGGTTACAGTACGCCGATTTACCAAGTAGGAGGTCTCCAGGCTTACATTTGGGGAGCCCGTTACTACAGATTGGAAGTCATAATTTGCCAAAGCGTCATGATACATGTTCCGACAATACTCCATGTCTCCAATCTCCGAGTCGGTATAAGTTTGGTCATTGTTCTCCATCTTCCTGGCGAGGCGTCTACGCTCTTGATCGTCGACCGCTTGGTCTTTGTTAAATAGCGCATATACTTCCTCCACATATTCAAAGTCCTTGTGATTGAACAGCTTCAATTGACGTGCCATCCTACCCCCTATGTGACTGTCTATGCCACCCAAGTCAGTTTCTACGATAGCAATTAGCTCGCACAATTGGACGCCAGCCAAATTAGCGTTCTCAATCTTCAAAGACAAGTGTTCGACGTTAATGTCGGGGGTATTTCCTTCAATTTTCAGCCTCGAAATCGCATTTTCCGGGATGTCACCGGTACTTAGTTTCCGCAACTTGATGATCCCTTTGCTCTTGGCTCTGATGAAGTTGTGCTTTCGGACCGCTGCATTTATGTCGTTTTGACTTTCGAAGTCGTCGGTACTGTCCCATGCGATGGTGTAGGATCCTTCTGTCGCGTTCTCGCCCCTCGTAAAGACCATCCGCATGTCAATGCGACGGGAATGACGTGGCCATGGGAAGTGAAGCACCGAAACAACCTTAATTTCGTTTTCAGACACCTTCTCAATAATCTCGCTTGGATTTTTTATATGTTCGTGAGCTGCTGATGTCCTCTGGTTGCCACAAATGTCCCAAATCCACGCCAGGGTTTCCTCCGCGCTAGTGTCGATGACGGTTGATGCCTTAGACAAGGTTCTGTTCTTGATAATCTTGCGACTGAGCTTAATGTCCGGCGAGGACGAGACGATTGGCGTCCATTTTGAAAAGTTGTTGGCATTTCTGTCCATCTCGTCCATGACTTTATTATCCAACCGAGTAGCTCGAAAGTGAACATCGATCTTGTTCACGAAATCCGTTTGCTCAGCTGACTGATGATGCAGAGTGTCGGACAGATTTTTCATAAACACTTCTCGAGTTTCCCTGTCTACCACCAGAAAGTTACGATCGAAGTAATTCTTTATCACATACAAATTAATGAATGATTTGCTTCCGATTCCGACCTGGTTAGAAAGGTGAAAAGGGAGGTGTAATTCCAAGTCATCTGCTGTGATAATTTGTAAGTCGCAGATGTTTTTAGCTACGGGAGTGAGCTTCACGAAGCCCTTGAATATGCTGTTGGAGCGGCCGGAATTGATCATCGACAATCTCTTTGTCTTTTCTGAGGCAGCGCGCCTGATTGTAGAGAAACTTTGGCCCATGGACCCCTTCTTCGTCTTCGATAAGAAAGAAAAAAGACGGGCCCCATTTTCTTCGCTTTTCCGCATATATGGCCTGCTCTCTTTCCAAAGTTTGTGCTCCAACCGGTCATGGGGGGACAAATCGGCGCGAAGACGGTCATTAATCGGAGATGCTGCACTGGAACGGTTTACGGCATCGACAATCTCTTGGTTGCTGAATGCGTGCGTATTTCTCTCTCGCCGTTCAATAGAATCAGGGACCTCTTTATCCTCGACGGCATTTTCAGAGTCAACGAAGACGTAAATAAACTCTCCGGTAGGCAGTTTTGACCAGATCACTCGATTTCGTAAGCTAATTTTGTTCTGTGCATACATGCCATTGGGCATGACCAAACCCACCTCGATAAGCTTACTCCTCGTCTGATATATATCAGACAGGTCTGCGATCGACCTTTTTGCATATCCATTCTTGATCACGTGGTCATGGAGGCGGTTGTACGAGTTAAAGTCCCAGAGCCAAGCGAGAACTTCCTGGCAAGAGGCATGAACACGAGTAAGTCCCTTGGAAACATTCAAATCGCTGTTGACAACAGGGTTATCTTCCACCCTCTTCCCTGTCAGACGGGCCACCCTCCCCGATAATCCGGTCTTGTCTTTCAGACGATAATACTTGATCTGGTTGTGCATGTCGAGATGAAAATCGCTAGAAACCCTACGCCACACGAAATTACGATCGTCCAATTTCATGACTGCGTTGAGGATGTCCATCTCCTCCTTTGTTGGTGAGGGGGTTCTATCTGACGCCAGCAACAACTTTAATTTATCCCTATTTTCCTGATCGACTTCGTTCTCTCTCTCGAAAACAGAATAAACCTTTTTAATTGATTCAATCACATCCTTTGTTCCTCTATTCCTCGTTCGAAGCACGTTATTTCCCTTCAAATCAACGCGCGCTATGAATGTCAATCTAGTAAGGTTTTGGGAAATTGGAGAGAGAGGGGATATGTAGTAAATCAGAGAGAGCGAACCTCGAATACTTTCGTGACGACTTGCGTGCCGAAATTCTGGGCAATCGCTTGAATTCTCTTCAATATCTCCGTAACCCAAAATATAAGAGCCTCCCTCCAATCTCTTCCAGATCCCCCTGCTCAAGAAATCCCGGTCCTTTGAAGGAAAGGGACAGTGTCGAGCAGAGTACACAATGTGGTGGTGAGGATTGAATTCATACACAATAGAATTTAGGTAGTCAGATGATTTTTCGTCAAAAGGGAGCGTGTCTGGAGAAGGAAGCAGGACAGACGGAGGGGGAGAACATTTTTTTTTGTCCTTGTCGATGCTGTTTAAGGAACTATCATTCGAGTTTGATTCTTTTTGGTAATCAGAGCCCCTCGTAAACAGCCACGCCAACACAGCCGACGGCTCCCCGTGTATCGTCGCAGTGGTTTTGTACCAGGGTAGTCCCGGGGATGCGGATGCGGATGCGGATGCGGATGCGGATGCGGATGCGGATGCGGATGCGGATGCGGATGCGGTAGCAGAAAAGGAGGCAGGGATAGATTGGAGAGTAGAAATTGGGTAGAAAGGGTCGGGTGAAGGTTCCGACCAGTCATTGACTGCGAAATTAATAAAAAGTGACCTTAAAGATGGTGGATTGGTTAGAGGATGCTGGAATTAGTAAAGATTTGTGCTTCTTAAACACAACTCACCTCCTCAAGTTGACCAGAAAACGATCTTCGTCTTCTGTCCACAGCTCATTCCCGTCTTCGATCGACTTTTGTGCAATTTCTCTGGCCTTTAAATCTTGAGAAATATACGTATTCGACGACATTGTAGGTTAATTCGTGATCAAAGCAAGTTGGGCTGGAAAGTTTCCAAGGAGAGAGGATGGGAATAAGGAGAGAATATGTACAAATTAGGTAGGTTTCATTAGGTAGGTTTCATCAGGTAGGTACAGCAATCTGCCCGCGGTGCGTTTGCGTATTGTGCCAGTAGTGTTAGCAAGGGTTTGCAAGGCAAATGTAATCTCAAGAAAAAATAATGTCACCCAAAAGTCGCAAATCTGCTTCTTGCCGTCATTAATATGACACCTACCTAGGTGAGGGGTGGAGGAAGGAATTTAGCTCACTAAAGTCCCTGATTGATTATGGGGTTGTGAAGTCCTGGTGTGACTGTTGCAAGTCGATCCAGTTTTTCTTCCGGGAGTACCCGGTAGAGAGTAGAAGCTGAAAATAGCAAAATAGTGTGTGGAGTTTTGACCCTAAATTAAGCTTCTTGATAATCGGTTTCTAGAAAGTGCAAAAGTGCCCCGTTTTTTACACTTTTCTATAAAATGTCTTACATTTTTATTGTACGATCATCACTCTTCATTCACTTCTTCTATTCAAATATTCTTACATACTACGAGATCCGCGGAGGTAGTCATCGCAATAGTCGCGTCGCACGTTGCGGGCACTTGTCCTGGAGCGATTCCGTCGGTGGTGGCGCTCTGGAAGTCCCCGCTGTTAATCATAAGAAAGCGCTCCCTCATCATTCTCGCCTGAATATCAACAGGACGGGGGGTGGAGGTGGAAGGAGGTCAGCAGGCCCTAACTACTATGTTTACCTTGCACTACGGGTGTGGGGTTCCCAGTATTTAGCGGCACTCTTAGACAATTGACCACTTAAATTTATTCAAAAACTTCACTCAATTTTCCTTTCTACCAACTTTCCATAACAAGTACAGTTTTATGCGAGGACAATGTTCCTTTTTTGCCCTACCTCATTACTTCCCCCTCTTCCTGTCTCTATCGACCCTCTTTCTTCTCTTCGAGTAATTGACCCGCACCAACCACCCTACAAATAACCAGTACAAATACAGTCCAAGCGTGTAAGTTTGCATAACGCAACAAGCTGCCATAACAAACACGATTCCCATGGCGATTCTCCTGTTTGCAATCCTCAACGCTCCGACTGCAAGCAGAAGGAGGAAAATCTTATCCCCTGTGAAGTCAGTTTCGCGCCCATCCCTCCGGAGGACCAGGTTTGCCTTAATCCCAATTCGGAAGCCCCCTGCGGCACGGACTGAAGAATGGTGATGAAGATTTTTCTTGTACCTTTCCACAGGGTGGTCATTCTCGGTTTGGTCAATTGGCTCCAACAGCCCTTTCCATCTCCTCAGACAGGCCTGCAAAACGGTATGTTCACACGCGTTTCCATCCGGATCGAATCTGAGTTCCTCTATCACCTCTGTTCTCTGATCAGCGATTCTGTACCCACATTCCTCGACCGCATCTTGAGAGAAAAGGACTGGATTGTAGATGGCCAACCCGCCGAAGCAAAATTTGACTTCGTGCACACCAGCGTCGTCAAGATTATCGCTCACAGTTCTGTACATTCTATGGAGGTAAAAGTTGAGGTATGTGAATGTGTTGAGCATCTCCCATGGCCAGGTACCGTCTAAGAACTGTAAACAGTAAGTGTCATAAAGACACTTGTCCCCCCATGGAGAGGGTTTAGCCTCGTATCCGTGAGAGCATACTACATCGTAAGTGGTTGGGTTGCCAGTAAAATCTTGAGTAGCGTCAAGCACACTTTCGTCATCTCTGCTTGACACAGCCCATATCCCCTCCAAGAAAGCTGCAGGGGGGGGAAGCGAGATTACGTCAAAATCCAGAAGAACAACCGCTAGAGGAGTAACGAGATGAACAGTAGAACCAATATTACCCTCAGAGAGCTTCGACAGCGTAGATAGTACTTCTTTGCGATGAAAGTCCCTGAGGTATGCAAGGCGTTCAATCCTGTCGGCGGGAAGAGGAGATGGTTCAATGAGAAACTTAAGTTCCCGGAAAATAGAGAGAGGACGTGATAAAGTTAGAAGCGCCTGATTAAAGCTGGAGTTGGCGCCAGAAAAAGAATGAATTGAACTCACTTGCACCTCCTTGCAATCCTTCAAACCTTGTTGGACACCCTCCCTCTCCCCCTCTCTGTAGAGAATTGAGACAATGGTTTCTGCTACGCTATCGCTTTTTAATACACTACAGTACTCGTTGACTTCAGATAGGGTGAGGGAAGGGATGGAAGAGAGAGAGATGGTTGTTGTGAGGAGGAGAAGAGAGGGGAGAGGGTCGGGGTTCATTATGAGAACTATGTTCACAGATGATCTAATGAAAGGGTGGGCAAGAACAGGACTTGTTCTGAAAAAAGGACATGAGTAGTTGTGGCTCGCAGTAAAAAATCTGGGATAATTGCTATCCTTTTAAAGAGTTTAGAAAAAAATAGGAAACGAACCCGAACAACAGAGTTGTTCTAGAAAAGTAAAGTTCACAAGGGAAGGGGAGAAAAACGACTCTGATGGAATACGTTTCATATTGGACCGCGTAAGCTAGCGCAAGCCTTCGAATTTTCCGCTTCCATACTTCCTTATGATCTTAGAGCTAACAACGATATAAATTAGTAAAGTTAAAAACTCTTGCAGAGATACAGCCATTTTGGTCGTTTGAAATCTACTTCCTTCTGCTCCCCATTGCTCCACCAAACCCCCGTCCTTCATCAACCCTTCTCAAAAACTCCTCAAACCCTTCTCTGACCTCCCCGGCACTGTCAAAGGTTGTCTCTAGACAGGTGCACTTTTCGAGCTTTGGAGGGACTCTTGATCGGAAGGCAGCATCAGGTTGCGTGCGCTGAATGAAGACAAGAGTTTTTTTGTCTAACATGGGAAGGGAGAGAGCGAAGTATTAGGCGTGTGGGGGGGTGCAGTATCGTGCTAAGTTAGCCACAGGAACGACTCAAATTTTGTTTTCATCCTCCTCACCTGAAATGCCAGCATTCTTAACGAATTGGTCATACCACAAGCCAACCTCAGTGTCATGAGTGGCAATTTGAGGGTTATATACCAAGATGACCTGCGTTGATAATGTCATGTTGAGTTAGTTGCGGCCTTTCCGGTCAATTATTTAAATATAACGCTAAAAAAACTTCTCTTACTCACCCCGTCGACTCCATTCTCATCTTTTCCTCCTCCCCCATCCTTGGGCTGCATTATGGCTGGCCAGCACTTTTCATAGCTTTGGCTTCCACTAACATCCCAGAGCTCCACCTCAATCCCATTGCATTCGCTTTCAAGGATTCGGACACCTTCTGTGGGGGTGTATTGTTTTGATCGAGTGCCGAGGGTGGGAGAGTTGCCACAGAGGAAGTTAGCAATTGATGTCTTGCCCGAGTTGGTAGGTCCGCAGACAACGATCTTCATTGTGATGATCGATTGAGTTTTTCTATGCGTCGTTGTCTTGTCCCTTGTTTTGTTTAAATTAAATCAAAATCTGATTTTTTATTTTCTTCTGATTTTTTCCGACTCCCCACTTCGAAATGAATTTGATGCTTTGGGGGCAATTATACTCACAAGGAAGGTAAAAAAACTTCACCCTTCAGGAATAGAGAATGGGGAACCGTGGTTCTAAAAAAGAAGAGAAGGATGAGATTGAGATTGAAGATGAGGGTATGTCTTTGGGGGGATTGTTGGGGAGATTAATCACTTTATTTAACAGCAAACCCCATTCGGGTCATCGTGCTTCGCGTTATAAATATGCACACACTAACTGCCTTGTACACTTTTCACTTTATTTGGCCAATTTGTAGACGAGGGGATGACTGAGGTTCTCCGCACACACCTTACTCGTCTCATTGCCTACGCATCCTCTGCCGATATCTCACTCCAACGTGAGGTTGCCGAAAAACTGGCGAACGAGGCTGTAAAGACTGAGAGACAGCAACAGATTGTCGATCTTGGAGGATTGCAACTTCTCCTCCCTTTAACTGAGTCGGAGGACAGTGAGGTACAACGCCTGGCTTCTCACGCACTTGCCAACCTCTCTGTGAATAGCGAGAACCAAATAACAATGGCTGATGAAGGCGGTATCGAGATGCTGGTGCGGCTCTTGGAGGTTCGTAGCTCAAATTTTGAGGCTGTGCACAGGCAGGCCAGCAAGGCACTGGCAAATTTGGGTGTGAATACTCGGAATAAAGAAAAGATCAGCAGGGCGGGTGGTATTTGTCCTTTGATTGACCTCGCAAAGTCGGGGAATATCAGCGTGAGTGTAGAAGCCATCGCAGCACTGGCCAATCTTGCCGTCAACGACGCGAACGAGGTCGAAATCGCTGAGAAGGGGGGCTTAGAGCCTATTCTATCTGCCGCTGCTACAGGTAATATTGACCTTCAAAGTCAGAGCGCCAGGGCTCTCAGGAACCTCAGCGTAAACAAGGAGAACAAAAAAAAAATCGTTGGACTGGGTGGCATTGAAATACTTTCAAGGCTCAGGATGGTCAATGAGGAGCGAATAAGTCGACAGGCCACAAGAGCGCTGACCAATCTTGGTGTTGAGGTGTGATTGGATTGATTTGTGTGCAGGGAGCCCTTCTCAGTGATATTTGAAAGTAGAAAAGCGAGCAATAGTGATGTTTACGGTTTACATGTATACGGATGGTGGGTGCCCCTCTTTCATTTTAGTGAAACATTTTCTGGATCTCCTCAAGGTCACACCTCTCAAGAAAGTCAACAAAGCGCCTCTTGCTGGTTTTTGTGGTCCGGCTGAAATCCTCCTGAACAGAGCGAAGAAAGGCTTCGTTCACTCCACCTCTCGTGATAATGGACCGGTCTATCGCTCTATATATCCTATCCTTAACGCCACCCTCACGGTGCCTCTTAAGACCCGCAAAGATCTCCCTCTGTCTCTCAACCCTTTCCCTCAGTAGCCCATTGCGACAACCTTCCATCCTACTCCAAGCATCTTCGTAGTCGATCGCCAGGAATATTGGCACTGGCTTCCGAATGTTGGTTTTGCTTCTGGAGGAGAAGTAAGCCGCTTGTATCCTCGTCACAACATTGGGTACCTCGACTCCTACGTTTTCCTTGGCACTGCCGCCGACGGTGGAGACCAGTATAACAACTGAAAATTTGAACTTTTCCACAGCCCTAATCTCCCCAGCAATTTTCTTTATTTCTGAGTCTCTTGACACAATCTCATCTACTCCAAAAACCAGCACAGCGAGATTCAGACAACCCTCAAGAGGGAGGAGGTAATGTGCACCACCAACTAGAGTCTTTATCTTCTGATGTGAGTCAGACATGTTCCCAAAATACTCGGTCAGGGACTGCCGAAAGATAGATCGCGCAGATACTTCGGACGAAGAGATAATTCGCGTCATTTTTTGATGGTGAGAGAGAGATAGCACATATTTTGTTTCAAAGTTAAGATGGAAGATATCTCTTTGCGACTGAGCTGCTTGGTTTTTTTTTTTAACGTCTAGGCTGCTGCTGCAAGTATTTAGGCGGAAAAAAATAACTTTAAACATTTTCTTTCACTCATACCCATAAAAACGACTCCACCAAAAATGACCCTCCTATTCCTTGTGTTTCTTCTCTTTCCTGCCTCATCTTTCTTGGCACCCTCCTCTATTCGGTGGTTGTCTCACTTCGGTGTAGCCGATCCGACAATTCTCCGGTCGAAATCAATTCAACAATCAACACCTCAACGACGCCCGCTTGGCTCTCTTGAAACCCTTTTCTTGCCGAGACAATATTGGCCCTCGTCCTTTTCGGGAGACGTTCAACCGCCAAAAATCTTCAGTCCGATCAATCATGTCTGCCGTGTTAAGTTCAAGCCCTCTGATAAGGTGTCAGTAGACCGTATTCAGACGGCCATTCTTGGGCTGATGTCAAAGCATTTGATGCTCAGGACCAGGGTGGTTGGACAGGGTAGGCTAAGGAGGGAGAGTGGACGAGTGGATAGCTGGGGTTTAGACATGGTAAGAGGCGGAATTTACGATGGTGACAATCGTGAGGGAGGGAGCGAGGACACCATTATGTTCGAGTTGATTGATGGTGATGACAGAGAACTGGAACTGGAGAGAATAGTGAAGGAAAATGTTGTGTCAATCCAAGCGGGCGAAACAGTTATGAGCGTTTTCACAAAATCTCTTGATTCTGTTGTATTCGATAATGCGCGTGGACCGCTCTGGAAAATAGTGGTCGACAGCGAAAACTGCGAAATCGTCTTTGTTCTAAACCATGCAGTGAGTGATCAGAAAAGCTTGAATGTTGTAGTGACTGATATCTTGGAGAGTATTGCTGGTGTTAAAGGGGTTAACGATAAAAGTGGTCATCACGGCAATGATGTTGGCATCATTCCAGCGCAGCTCGAAACATCCCTTCTGTCACGGAATGATGCTGTCTATCCTGATGTCCCTCGTTGGAAATCCCCTTTGTTCTTTGCCAACCAGGTGGAGATCCCAATTTATCGTCCAGGGATGAATACTCTCAAATATTTAGTTAGAAAAGGATTGGAGGTTTTTAAGAGGCCAGTTGTCGACCTTGATGGTGTCGGAAGTAGTGATGCTACCAGAAGTAGCGATGCTGTCGGAGACAGGGAGACGATTGTAACTTTTAGGGAGTTTGACGACATTGACGTTGTTTCAGTTGTTGATGCGTGCCGCGCCAACGCCGTTAAACTGACCTCCCTTCTCGGATCGGTGACAGTCCTTACAACCTCTCTATTCCACGGTAGCGAGAAGAACCCGGGTGGCGAAGGGCGAAATTACAAACTGCTGCAGTCGATGGATTGGCGAAGGTTTTGCGAAGGAGGTGAGAGTCGTTATGTTGTCGTCTGAGGGGAACCGAGATTTGAGATGGGTATGCCTGTTAGAGTTGAATCTAATCGATCTCATCTTGTTGGCGTTGTCTTTGCTGGCGTTGTCTTTGCTGGCGTTGTCTTTGCTGGCGTTATCTTTGCTCACAATAAATTGTCGTGACGCCTCGTATTATTTTACTCTCTGTGCAGAAAATGATAAAAAAGCGGAAGTGTTGCGCTGTATGGCTGGATCCATAGATTTAATAATTGGCCCGGTTTCAAAATCTGTGAGCAGCGGCCACCGAGATGCTCTGTGGAGTGGTGTTTGGGATTATGCAAGGCAAGCTCACGACCAAACATCGGAATTTGTTTCTTCTGGTTGCCCTCTTGAGGCAGTACGCGTTTTTGATTTTGGGATGCGCTTTGCTGATATAACTAACCTTGTCGATATATCCTCAAGAGGTCAGAATGGTGGTCGAGTCTATTCTTGTGGTATTAGCAATGCAGGTAGCTACAATCAGGATGGAGTCGAGGGTGTTTATTTTGCGACTAGTCAGGCAAATGCTGGAAGCATTTTCCAGGTTAGCTGCCTGACAGTCAACGGGAAAATGTTGTTCACATTTCAGGCGGCGAGTCCAGTTGTCGACAAAGATACCCTAAGAATATTTGCGGATAAGTTTGGGGAGATTTTAAGAGGGGCAGTGGGGGGGGGGGGGGGGGTTAGCGTAGGGGGTGAAAAAGGAGATGAAGAGGGCGTGATGGAGGCACAGCAGGGATTCAGTAATGCTCATGGCTTTAAGAAGGCGCAAAGGCGGCTTGCAAGCACCACATCACTAATGATGAAAAATGACAACAACGACAGCAGCAGCAAAAGCATCGACAACAAAGAAGGCAAGGAAAATGAGATCGAAGAGGAGAACGACAGAAAAAATATTCTTTCGACCGTTACAATGATGACTATTCCACTTGCATTCATTCCCCACCTCTCCGCTTGGTCTCATTTCGCTGGTTCTGTTCAGGAAATGTACAGCAACCTCCTGGCCGAAAATAATCTTCAAGACTTTTGGTCCGCCGCAAACTTCTGGCTCTTCTTTGCCTTTGGACACGCTGTTCTCCAGCCTGTCCTCTTCCTAAGCGAGTTGTTGCACGCGAGTCCAGGGCCAAAAGTGCTGGGGGACCTCGTGCCGATTTCTTTCTTGGCTGGGAACGTAGCCTTCATCGGGATTTTAGCGGCATTCAAGGAGGTAAGGAACGCTTTGAATGCTCTGGTTGTGAGTGCCCTCATCTTTTATATTGGAAACGGGCTGAATGGCACTGGGGGATTCGGTGACTACAATTTACAGCTCAACGATGATTATCAGGGACAAGTAGTCAAGGGCTGCCCTGCCTATGAGGACGTTCGACAGCCCTCAATGGATGACTTCAATCTCGAAAAGTACGAGGGAAAGTGGTATGAGCATGAGTTCCATGATTGGACTCAGTTCAAAGAAGTCTATGACACGTCATTGGACATCAAGCTGACCAATGGTGGAAGAGAGTGGGTTGATGACTTCGGACTCCGCGGTCCCAGCCCAAAATCGAATCCGAGAAGCTGGGACAAATCGCCCGTCGCCAACGGAGCTCACTACTTCCTCTTTGGAAGGGTGGACGATAATGACAGTAACGGTGTTCTACGAGAAAGAGGCTTTGGCGTGGAATTCCCTAATTATATTGTAGACGTCAAGAAGGGCGAAGATGGCGAATACAAAGAATCTATCCAGTTTCAGTGCCTTGAGAAGGGGGGGGTACGTGTTTTCGAAGGTATCAATTACCTCTCGAAATCGCCAACAATGACAAAAAACGAATTGGATTCCATGCACACTCGGGCCAGGGCTGCTGGAATGGATAAATATGGAGCAGGAGTCGATCAAACCCACACCAACGAATTTGCCGATGGACTAATTGACAACAATTGGCAAAAAATGTGGCATACCCTTGGTGTCGATCGCCTTCTCGAGTTGCTCACCAAAGCCATCGAGGATGGAGGACGTGAATGATTTCATGGTTTTGATGAAAACTATGGTAGTTAGTTTTTTGCACAATTAGGTGGTAGTGAACAGAAAAAAAGAAAGGGCAGGATTTTTGGACAAAAAAACTATATAAAGGCAAATTGTCAAAAACAGCTCAGAGCAAGGAAAGGGGAGTTTCCCCCTCCTTGCCTGACACATTCGACCTTCAGTGAACAGCTCGCAAATGGCACAAATAACAAACTAAAGAACTAAATTGTGGTTGTTGGTTTTGGGAAAGACAAAAAAA
>ERZ651776.2385-NODE-2385-length-20409-cov-5.637271_pt1 | contig 20409 bp, 20 predicted proteins | sample MGYA00514761_ERZ651776 | MGnify/ENA metagenome assembly ERZ651776 | reverse complement strand
CCACTGACGTCAGAGAGGAGCACATGTTAAACGCTGCTTCGCCCACCTGTGTGAGGCTGTCGGGAAACACCACGGACGTCAGGGAGGTGCATCTCTGAAACGCTCCCTCACCAAGCATCGTGAGACTGTCGGGCATCACCACGGACGTCAGGGAGGTGCAGTCCTGGAATCCTTGCGTGCCTAGCTGTGTGAGACTGTCGGGCAACACCACGGACGTCAGGGAAGTGCATTCCCGAAACGCTCCCGCGCCAATCCGCGTGAGACTGTCAGGCAACACCACGGACGTCAGGGAAGTGCATTTCTTAAACGCTCCCGCGCCAATCCGCGTGAGACTGTCAGGCAACGCCACAAAAGTCAGGGAGGTGCAAAACGCAAACACACCTCCAAACGCACCATTGCCCACTGATGTGAGTTTGGTACATCCTTTGAGATCGACGCGAAGGAGGGCTTTACACTCAAAGAAGGGAGCCTCGAATCGTGCTCTCTCGACAGCAAGATTCATATCCCCGATGGAGGTGATGTCCGGGTCCCTGATTTTGAGGATGACAGTTCCTTCACTGAGCGTCAATAATCGACTTTTGAGGGCACCAGACTGGAGCTGATTTTTTACGTCTGTATCAACGACAATCTGAGTCAAATGCTTGCATTTGGCTTTATGAAGTTTCCAATCACCCCTCTGACACTCCCGATTACAATATTTTGCCAGCCGACATTGCTCACATTTCTGCAGCTTGGTCTCCTCGCCGCGACCGCAGTACCAACAGCAGCGGGACTTGGTTCCAGATGTGAGAGAAAGACTGGAGATGTTTGGGGTGGCTGTGTTGCTCATTGCAGGGGTAGGAAAGGGCGTTCTGACAGAATTTCGGCGGCACAATTATTTCTTTGATGTTAAGAGTTATTGCGGGTTAAATGGCGTGATTGTGAGCGTTTAGAAAGTATAGGAACACAGAAATGCGGTTTTAAAGTGTGTTTGTGCTAGCTGTGTAGGGAGGGAGTACCATTCGCCCATCGACGACTCCGCAAACAAAATTATAAAAGCCAAAAGTGTGCTTTATTGAACTACCCTAGAGCTCTCCCATTCACTCTTGATGACATTTTAGGCGGAAAGAAGTAGCTCTAGGGATTCTTGCAACGACACCTGCTTTTAATACACTCTCAACATCACCTTTCTTCACACGGCGATCATTGTTCCTTCCTCTCGATTTCTCCTCTCCACGGCCTCTTTACGACCTCGTCCCATCGCCTCCAGCAGTAAGCGCAGCAGTAGCAAAAGCAACGAAACCGATTACTCCAGAAATCCCGGCAAAGGGTCGGAAACAATCACTTCCCTGCACACTCTCTTCACCATTTTCCCTCGCCCAAATCTGCTATTCTGGCACCTCATTCTAGGACTTGGTCGTTGTCGTTGTTAGGCATCTTCGCGTGATTTAATTGGATGAAGAAGATGACAACGGCGTTGGAGGCGCTAGTGCTGATGACGTGAATTTCCATTGCCAAGATGGAATTGTTCCTGACTTCCACCTCGCGACATTCTCTCTTTGATAGACGATAGACTCCTCGCCGAACAAAATAAATATCAACAATAAAGTCACTTGTTTCGTATTAATGTCGCCTATAGTATTCACGGGGATGGACTACAGTACTTCAAATAAAATGGTCGGCTCCTTTGTTTTGCAAAATTCTGGTCTTCGTCTTTCTTCGAATTACAAATTAAACACAATTTCGCATTTAGCTCCATCACTGAATGATGCAAAGTTTGCAACATAGTTCTCAAAAATACCTGCCATCGCATTCCCAGTGCTGGAGTTTACCAAAGCTTGTGGAAGCCAACCTCCCAACTTTGTGTGAGATGACATGGTCAAACGAACTCGCATCTTTCCAGTGGCCGTTTTTTCATCAATAATGTCAACTCTTAACCCTCCTCCAGGTAAATTTTCGGCTACGGTGCATTTTTCCTCAGCGGGTGTGTACTTTACTGCGGAATTGAAGGAGGTGATACTATCCCCGCTTCCCTCGTGAGCAGCATTCGCGTGAATGTGCTTGAAAAGTTCCTGCTTCAGAGCTATGCTACCACCAATAATGCTGCTCGAATCACCAACATTTCCGAAAAACATGCGAATGTCAGTAAAGACTCTGGGCGAAATCAATCCGCCAGCAGCCTCTTTTGTCATATACCGAACCACGTCAGTTGCATTACCGTCTTCTCGCACATACGTTCTCACAGTGCGAGGTTGATTAAGCACGCTGTCCCATTTCTTCCGCAGTTCATAGCGACTAATGTTATCGTAGATTTGCTCCACACTTATGTTTTCCACATCAATTACCATTGATACGCGAAAATGTCGAGCCTTGGTTATTTTTGACTTACTGCTCCAAACAGTGATCCCTTTCTTGAGCGACTCCTCAATCCATGGTTCGCCCTCGTAGTTACAGGAGCCCTCGGCCAAGTCAGAGTTGGTTATAGTCTTTTCCCTCAACCCCTCGATTTCGCTGAGAATCTCCGACGGTATGCTCTCAAACGATGTTATCTGAGCAAACGAAGACATAAAACCAATATGTAATCGTAATTAATTCAGGTTAAGTCCCAAACTGGTGGGATTTCCTCTGCAAAAACCACTTCTCTATAAGCTAAAATAAGTTCTAGGTGCGTTCTAAAGTAGCTAGAGAGCCAATCACTCTGTGTAAAAGCGTGTTTGCTGAGCGACAGCGTCGAGAGTCGAGATTATTATTATTATTCGAGAGTCGAGAGTCGAGAGTCGAGAGTCGAGAGTAACTTATGTGAATTATCTGATGGGAATTTAGGTCAAACTCTATCACTGTTACCCTAAAAACGCACCTAAACAACAACACCGTCACTGCACTGTTAGGAAAATTAAACCTTCTTCTCGCACAAAAAACGGAGAGGGATGGCTTTGGCTTCCTCCGAATTCCCAAATCTCTCGGCCGCGATTATCATCGTCTCGTGTCTCCTGGGGAGTGCCAACAGTCAAATAACGGAAGGTTTTGGAGACATTACCTGCCTTCCGGGAGAGTATGATGCTGACCCTGATTATGTTGACAATGGTTACGTGAACAGCGGCTGGGGGAATTGCCATGCCCCTGAGATCGGCGGAGAAGGAGCCGAAGGAAAGTTTTGCTTCAAAGCCCTAGTGACCCAAGGGAATGAAAGCTTTGTTGACTGGCGCTGTACATGCAGCACCTCCTGGCCCCTGGTCGGTGACGCATGTGATGAAATGGGACCATCGTTTGTGCAAGTGCATATATTTTACCTCATCCCTCTTATTGCAAATCTGTTGGAATTTTTGCGTGGTCAACGGATCGTTCGGACCATGTTTAAATTTAATGATGGAAAGATAAACGCAGCAAATCTGAGTGGTGTCTTCATGTGCATTCTGTGCTGGTCTGAGACGTGCCGCTTTGCAACATGGTCAATTCGAGCGATTCCTGGCTCCTATCAAGACGAGACTTTTCGACCGCTGCAGATATTCAATGCGATTTCGGCTACTGCTGTCAGTGAGGGTCTAATCGGCCTTGCCCTCGCTTGGCTTGATATTGCCGTGTGAGTGAGCGAGCGAGCGAAGCGCTACAGGAGTTTTTTTTTAAGAGTGACAAGATCGAAGCGAAGCCCAAAACCATTGATCGGCCAAACTAACCAACCCACTTCGATGCGCAGTAAGTCCTCTGCGCAAGGCAATGCAAACAAGTCTTACAAAAAACGCAGAATGTCCCTGAAAATCCTAATGTATTTCTTCATGGTGATCAACCTTTACTTCTTCGCAATTGGTCGGGCGACAATGATTGGTGCTCTCGGCATGGTTATTCTCATGGTTATCACGCCATCTCTGCACATTGGAGGAAGTTCGTTGGTTAAATTGCTTACACAATTCGGCGATCCTCCCAAGAACAAGCGCGCGGAGGTTGGAATGGATCTTAAGACGCTCATTAAGCGGACCTCCTTGCATGTATTTGTTATGACCCCGATATTCCTTGTATCAGCTGCGTTGATGCTGTTCGACCGTGAGAAGATACAAAAGTCCGGCGAGCGTACAGTTTTTGGGACTCTCTACGGCTCTGTCCTCATGACTATATGGAGCTCTACCATGACTTATTCCGCCCACCAGCTCCTCACATTCTTCGATGAGACCAACAAGCGAAAATTGGAAAAGTTAAGGAAGAGCAAACTTGGTGGTGCAAAGCAGTTTGTCAAAGGTCTTTCAAGCATCTTCCGCAGTACAAAAGGAAAGAGCGGCCGCACAAGCAAGTCAAGAAAGACTACTACCGGAGTCAACGGAACAAGTGCTGGTAGTAGCACTGGTAGTAGCACTACTAACAGCAACGTGAGCTCGGGATCATCGATGAATAGCTCGCTCAATGGATCATCCTCCTCAATGGGGGGAAGTAGTAGCAAGAGCAGCGGCGGATTCTTCAGCTCTATCATGGGAAGCAGCAAAAGCAGCTCGATTCAGCCAGAAGACGAATCGACGGCCAGCGAATATTCGGACTTTGAGGAAGGATCTGTCGCCTCTAGTGTTGCACTTGGTGAGTCTTTTGCTGATATGGGTGAAAGTACAGCAGCTGACGACGAATAGAGTGTAGTGTGGTAATGGGGAGCGGTGGGGCAGCCATCTTTGGTGCATCTTTAATCGTGAGTGCAAGCAAGTGCACAGTTTCAAGTAATTAAATAAATGGTTCTCGGATTTGAAAATGTTCTAAAAGTTCAAAAATTCGGCAAAAAATTCTCTGCTAATCATCACTGCCAAACTTTGTCGTACACATCATTACTAGTTATCTTGTCCTCCCATAGTTACGCGTAGAATTCGCTCCTCGTTCAACTGAATTTCTTCGCTCGCGGCGTCCAGTGCCATGTCAATATTCTTATCTCTTACACCACGCCTCACACTCTTGAAGAGCAAACCAGCGAGCCCGCGGATAACATACATCCCCACAACGATAGAGGCTAGTGACGTCACAACCAGATTGTTACGAAACGACCTTAGTTTCGACACAACCCAGCTCTCCTCACCTCTCTTGACAATAGTCACGCCAAGCTCGTCGTCCTCAAAAACACGCAAATCGTCCTCTAGCCCACGCATTAATTTTCCCTGAACAGAAACAAATACTTTCGGTAAGATGACGAAGAACCCCCTGTACCCCCTGTAGGTGATGTAAAGAGTCATAAGAATCACACTCTTCAATCGCTGGGTGAGGTTCTTCAAGCCCGGGTCTAAGGATTCGGATTTCTCTCGGGCAAGAAGGGCATTGGGCTTTAGATCGAGGCCAACGCGATCAATTTGACTGAACAAGGCAACGAGCGAGGATTTAATGGTGATTGTCGGCGGTCGCGGTGAAGTTTCATCTTCTACATTCGCATCGACCCCCATTCCGTCCGTAGTAGATGCCAGCCGTAGGCCCATCATTTTTGATACTCCTACTGCATCATCAGCCACGGGCTGTGATCTCGGCGTAAATTTTTGAGTACAATCATCAAAGTACCGCAGTTTGGTAGATCCTTGCGGGAATTTGACGTGGATTACAAATGGAACCGATGTTAACAGGGTTGCCATGAACAATACTACAGTCAGTGGCGCCATCATACAGGCACGGGGTTCGGTCACTAATGGTCTCTAATTTCAGTGTATGGTGAGGAATAAGGGGAAATAGCGGTGGGGGGCAAAAGTCAGTCCGAAAAATAGGCGAGCGAAATATTTCCATTAGTCATCCATTTGCGACGAAAAAAGAAAGACACAGATGGATTCTGAGACCCTAAATGCAAATGTTGCGCTATATGATAACGTTTTATGCAATCCTGATGTGGCCGATTCCGAAGCGTGGCGCGTGAAGCTATTTGAATATTACCAGACCAACCAGCCGAGCAAGGTGAAGATGGTGAATTCCAAGATGATGGAGAAGTGGGAGGGGAAGTACGACGTCTTGTACGAGAATTTGTTGAGGAAGTACGGTCCTCTTGGGCAGCCCCTTCCCATCTCTGCTCTGGCCCCTGAAGCTGGTGGGGCTGGTGGGAAGAAGAGAATCGGGGATTTCAGGGATTCCTTTGTCAAGCTTGTTGCGGAGGTTGTTCCTGAACGTTTGCCAGATAGGAATGTGAACGTCGTGAAAGCCAAGGCCGGATTTCAGGACAATGGCCTTGAGACGTCTACGTTCACTGTGTGCTCAAGGGTCAGGCCTATCCTCCCCCATGAGTTGGAGAAGGAGGGAGGGTTAGGGGAGAACTTTGCGGTGGTTGTTCCGGGACGGAGGTGAGATTATCCGCTCGGTGGAGAGGGATCTACACTCGCTCTCACTCCTCCAGCACAAAGCACAAAGCACTATTATTCGTATGATTCGAATGTACGAAAAAACCGCGTTTGTAATTAACGGTCATTTAATAAATCAACCCTAACCCACCCCTCCCTTACAACCACGACACGATATATAGGATCGACCCGACCCCCTCCAAGCCTTACACGGAGGAGATGCTCGCTTGCACTCCCAAGGTCGGCATCACTGGTAAGCCCAAGGTCGAAACCTCCACTTTTGAGTTTGACTATGCTTTTGGTCCCGAGAGCACCAACCCTGATATTTACACTCTGACCACTGAGCCTCTGGTGGAGAGGTGCCTAAACGGGCAGTGCGGCGTGATCTTCGCGTACGGGCAGACTGGAAGCGGGAAGACCCACACCATGAATGGCATCATGGACGAGCTCTGCGAGAGCAACATCTTCAGTGAGGGCACTGAGGTGGACTTCACCTACCTCGAGATGCTCGGCGTCGACATTAAGGACTGCCTCGCCGCCGACCCGAACCCCAGCCCCAAGCCTGTTGCCATCGGAGAGGGCCTTGACGGCAGGATTCTGACCAGGAACGTCAGTGTCCACCCATGCGCTGACAGCTCCGCCCTGAAGGCTTTAGTCTCGAAAGCCAAGTCCCTCCGCTCCACTGCGGCCACAGAGAAGAACGCGGCCTCCAGTAGGGCTCACGGGATCGGGATCATCTCGTGCAAGGACGTGGAGACCGGAATCGCGGGGAAGCTCTACGTTATCGATCTCGCAGGGAGCGAGAGCGCCAAGGACAGCAAGAAGCACGACAGCAAGAGGATGGCCGAGACCAAGCAGATCAACCTCTCCCTCTCGAACCTCAAGGAGTGCATTCGGGCTCGTACCATGGCGTCAGAGCCCGGAAAGGGCGGAATCCATGTGCCTTACAGGAGGAACAAGCTCACCCTCCTCATCAAGGACGTATTTGAGATTGGTTGTCCCAGGATCTGCTCCACCGTAGTAATTACCAACGTCTCCCCCCTTGCCTCGGATGTGGCTCACAGCTGTAACACCCTCAAGTACAGCGGGCCCCTGAGGGTCGCTGTTGGGAAGGGGAGGGTGAACCTAGAGAAGGATGAGGAGGACCCAGCGAACTGGACCGTGGAGGAGGCTGAGGCACGCATCACTGAGGCGTGGGGTTCGGAGGTCGGGAACGTCAAGGCGTTTGTTGGAGGGCTCAGCGGGGTGCAGGTGAGATCGAGACCGAGATCGAGGAGCCTTTGTAAATTCCATAGAAGAGCGAGGCAGAGCTCGGTCCACAGCAAAAGCTAACGCTGACACTAACGCTAACGCTAACGCCGCCTCCCCGCGACTCGCTTTTCTCGCCCGTCCCCTGACCATAACCCACAGCTCTGTAGTCTCCCCGAGAAGGACTACCTCATCCGCGGGGGTAAGGAGGTCGGAGAGAAGGTTTACCTTTGGATGTGGGCTTTGATCAGCGACGCGAAGACTAGGAAGAGGAGGGACGATGGGACGATCGTCACGAAGGAGGACGAGGAGAAGGAGAGGCTAGAACTGATTAGACAGAAGGAGGAGAAGGCGGCGATCTGGGCCGAGAGGGAGAAACACTTGAAGAAGGGGTTCTAGAGAGGGAGGAGGGAATGAATGAAGGGATGGGAGACTGGACTGGGGAAGGCAAGAGAGGGTATGGGGGAGACGACGTGAGAAGCTTGGACGACGAGGAGGGAATGAATGAAGGGATGGGAGACTGGACTGGGGAAGACAAGAGAGGGTATGGGGGAGACGACGTGAGAAACTTGGACGGCGTGGGAAGCTTGGGAGAATTGCTAAGGATTTGGGCTGTTGACTTGCGCTCAAGTACGCTTATTATTCTAATTGTAGCGCAGCAAGATCGTTTTTAGATAACAAATACTCTCAAAAAAAAACCTTCAAAACTACCTATTACTTTTTCGCACCTTACTCGCTGTTCTCTCCGGTCCCGGCCGGAGTGTGTATGGTTTTGCATTTTATCTCTTCTGTCGCTTCTTCTTCCGTCCCTTGGTGTCCACTTCGTCAGAAACTGGCGGAATGAAGACGCAATAATTCATTCTTTCCAAGATCTCGAGCTCTGCGGCCACATATTCGTCTATATCGCATTCAAGGTTAAGCTTTTCGATGATAGCATCGCTCGAGTCGTCAAATGAGATTGGCTCCCTGTCATATAATTTCGACGCCAAGAGGACGCAGTATTGTAGTGGCGTGTTTGGCGAAGCATTTTTGTACGCCTTCGCGGCGAGGGGCGTGAGATCGCTAGTGGTTTCGGCGCACTGGCACATCTTCTGCAGCGAAGACTTCAATTTGCTTTCGGTGGCAAATAAATCGGTGACTTTGCCTGCGTCTCCCACGCTAATGAAGGCCTCATCGAGAACTTTCCGAATTGGGGGAACAGGAAGGTTATTTTTCTTAAAGAGGGGCATGTCGAGCACTGTGTCCAGAATAATGTTTTTCAAAAGGATAGGTGTTACAAAAACGTCTTTGTTTGTCCCAGAGTGCACGGGGCGATTGGTTTTCGCGGCGGCGGTGGCGGCGCATTTCATCCGTAGCTGATTGGCTCTCTCGACAACTCACCTTCCCTACAATGAGCTCGCCCGTCCTTGTCTTCCTCGACAAGCCGGCGAAGGACCGATGGTAGCGGTTTGCTAGCATCCATCGCGCAAACGGTTTGCTGTACCTCCTTAAACGCAGCCTTGTCTCGTTCTGTCGACAGCCTCTCGCCGTTAAAGAGCTCCAAAATAATAACTCCGGCAGAATAGGCATCGCACTTTACCCCATACTGTGTTGTGTGGTTGAATGTTGCGTTTGGTTTGAACAAAGAGTTTGGGGTCAACAATTACACGATTGAAGTTGGGTGGAAAAGGGAGACGCGACGGCGTGCCAAAAAGTGAGCCCGGCAAAAGTGAATCTTGTCCTACTAACCTCTTCGTTGCGGTAGCATTCTGGTGCAATGTAGCATGCGCTCCCAACATTCCCTGTGTGTGTGTCATCCGTCAGCATTTCACCATCTGTGAGAATCTTGGCCAGGCTAAAATCGATGAGGACAGGGTTTCCGCTCGAATCGAGCATCACGTTCTCAGTCTTTACGTCGCGGTGGATAATGCTGTTGTCGTGCAGGAATGTTAATGCAGAGAGAAGACCATGGGCTACCTTAACTCGCGGAGGGCCCTTGGGTACGGTGGATTTTTTTATGGCTGATGAGAGATCCATCATGAATTTCGGCATGATGAGATTCAATGCATCGTCGACGTAAGTTACGTCATGAATAACCAAAACGTTTGGATGCGTGCAGTTGGGCGCCATAAGCAGGCGGAGGGTCGAAAGCTCGCGAAAAACACCAACGTCAAGCGAACCATTGTAGTCCTCATCGTCTTCGTCCTCTTCAAATGTTTTCTGAGCGAACTCGGCCCCTTCGTCATTGTATACCACCACTACTGAGCCAAAACTACCGCCACCAAGAGCATCGGCACGGTCTGCGAGAGCGAGAGCGGACATTGTATTTGTTAGAATACAAATAGAAATGTGTGAAAAAGTTGTTGGTTTGAATCTTTACGGATTTGTATATTTGTAAAAGTCACTCACGGTAGCATGTTCCAAGAATCTTCGATTTTGTCAGAACCATGGAGGATGGAGGGAGGTAGAAACAAGGGGGTCAGAGATTAGAATAGCGCTGATGGTTCTGCTGTGTGTGGCCTATATTTCTGCAATTTGGATCTTCTCTGAGTCAATCACCGATTCGTGGGGCTCTTTTCAGTTTCTTTCAGGGGTTATTAGATTAGTAATGTGGGTGTCCTTTTTTTGGAGGCATTACAGTTTTTGGAGGACACTTTTCTACCCACGCCAAATTCAAGGGTTTTTACGGGCGATTGCTCAGCGATCAGCATTAGTACAACCAAACGCAGAAAACGCTACCGAAACGCAGAAAACGGTAAACAGCCCAATTGCTGCCGCCGTTTCTCTGACGTCAGCTCCGCCGAAAGGCACACACCCATGCAGAGTGTTGCTGCCTCTGGTGCGAGCACTTCAAAAAAGAGGGGCTCATCGGCTCCAGCCGCTGTTTCGAAATATCCCCGCCTTGTTTTGACTCGCTCTGGTCGTGAGACTTCAGCTCCACCAACAGCGTCGCCGGCATACCCCCGCTTTGTTTTGACTCGCTCTGGTCGTGAGACTTCAGCTCCACCAACAGCGCCGCCGGCGCCAGCTGCACCACCCGAGACTGGTTCTCAGCAATTCCGCGATAATCACTCCAGTGCAAGCGGCAGCAATGGTCTGACTGAGGAGCAGCAGAAAGTCGTAAACTGTTGCTTAGGGAGAAACCTTGAAAAAGGCAATGTTGTGCTGATCACGGCTGGAGCAGGCACGGGGAAAACAACCACTCTCCAAAAGTGTGTACATCGATTGATTGAGCTCAAACACACCAGGATCAAGTACTTGACATTCAATAAAGCGGCAGCGGCAGATGCGCAAGCAAGATTTAGGAGAGAAAATTATGGAACCAAAGTTGTCTGCAACTGCAGCACTTTCCATTCTGGGGTTATTGAATGCTGGCGAGAGAGCCGCAGCAGATTGGGTAAAATGATCGACGAGAAGAAACTGAAAGAGCTGATCAAGGAGAAACTCGGAGGAGATGTGAGGAGATTCCTTCGTCCATACCTACAAAACCAAGATAATTCGGAAGGACAGAAAAAAATGGCCTTTGCCCAAGTTCTCTTTTTCATCGAAAAACAGTTTGAGCAGAAGATTCTTTGGGATGATGGGGAGATAGCGATCGAGAATGCTGATGACTTTGCCACTTATTATCCTGCTCGATTGTGGCATGATAAGGAAAAAAAACGGGGTCTGCCCCTGCCGAAAAATTTCTACATCGAGTCAGGACAAAAAGTTTGGGGATTGCTTACCCAGTCAGATGAGCGGAACGCTTCCTGGACATTTGATAGTATTATCAAAGACGTTCAGCTTGCTAAGCTGGAGCTTCTTTACGATGTAATCCTTGTGGATGAATTCCAGGATCTTACGAGGTGTATGATTGCTCTCTTGCTCCATCAGGCTGAGAAATTCAAGAAACAGGTGTTCTTTGTCGGGGACGCTAACCAACTGATCTACCGTTTTCGGGGAGCTCGTGACAGTAACATGGACATGTTCTTTGAAGATAGTAGAGAGTTCAACCTCTCTCGATGTCAATTGACGAGGTCTTTTCGCTTCGGATCCCAAATCGCGCATGCCGCAAACACTATCCTCTTCGTGAAAGAGAAATCGAGACAGCGGAATCCTGGTTATGAACTTGTCGGGGGGGGTCGAAATGTAGACGCGCATGTAACCCGATGTCAGCTTACCGTTAAGGATCATGGCAAGATCACGGTACTTGCTGCGACGAATTTGTCTCTCTTCGAATATGTTATAAGACTCTTTGGCGAAGGTTCTACATGTCCAAGTGACATTGGCGGCATGCACGTAGAACTTCCTTCTTTCCCGCATAGTATTGCAATCCTTGGAAAAGGGGAAGGATCTGGAAAAGGGAAGTGGAACAAACTGGTCAAAGAAATAAATACATTCATCGATCTGTACCAGGGGTCGAAAATCAATCAAAAGGTCTTCCACGAAAATTTTTCTGACTTGTGCTTGGATGACCAGGATGCATCATGGGATTCTGTATGTAAGATTATCAATAACCATGACCTCAATAAATACTGCACCCATGTTGCTTTGGTGGAAAAATACAAGGAGCAAACGAGAGGTCTTGTGGACATGTTCTGCGAAAGATGTCTCAATAATGAAGTTGACGAGAGGTAAGGGGAACTTGTAGTTTGATTGTCTGTCCCGGTGACAGTTCCTCTGCTAGTATTTGTCTAACCGTGGAAAGCTTCCTCCCGCAGCAAAGCTGACATATGCATCGGAACGATTCACTCCGCCAAGGGGAGGGAGTGGGACAGCGTGATGCTCCTCGATGACTGTGTCAAATTGCTATCAGACTGTTTTGAGATTGATCGTCAAAATATTGATCGTCAAAATAAAAAGTACCTGTTCCCCCATGAAAAATGGAGTGACAATCTAAACTTGTGGTATGTAGGTCTAACTAGGGCTAAGCTGGTCCTCGGCGTATCCGAAAAATTCGTCCTATTGTACGAGTTCTTGATGGGCAGCTTGGAGAAAGCTTTCAACGCTGACCCAGAAGTGCTTGACCAGAACTTTGGCGTACCTTGGCGCAAAAAGGTGGCATGCGGAGCATGGCCAAACGGATTTTACCTTGAAGAAGATGTTGAGTCGTTTGAAGAGTCTGATGATGATAATGAAGAAGAGTCTCCATTGGAGAAGAGCGTCCAGTTCGACGAACAGACTGTGCTTAAACTCGCAGAGAATCTTGCCGAGGAGGGTTATATCTATGATGGCGAGACTTTTAAGTCCGCCATGTAAGTAAGTTGCAAAAAGTAGCTAGCTTTTTTAATTACCGTATACTTATATATTTTTATTACTTTTCTTCTAGCAGTCCTTGCATCCCCCGCACCCTCCCTTCTTTGTGTGCCTCCTCTTTTCTTCTTCCTGGGGGTCGTCGTAAGCGTTCCAGAAGATAACCCCAAGAGCGAGAAGGGGGGACATGGCGAAGATGAACTTGGCTGCAACGAGGAAGTTCTCCGCCATGGGAGTCTCGAGTATTGAGTTTTCGTCGGTGAAACCCATTGTTGAAAGGATGTCCCTCTCTTTTTTAAGTAAGAGGTTTTGAGGTTTTTCGTTTTTTCAGTTTGTTTTTTGCTTCGAATGACCCTGTGATTTAAATAAGCGATTCGCGGCATTTTCACCCCCGTTGAGGGACAACCAACTAACCATGGTTCCATGCCTCCTCTTCTCCCTCGTCGCCTTGATCACTCGAACTTTCTCCCTAACCAGCAGCGCTGCTCCTCCCCTCCACCTCCGTGCTCTCCTCACCTCCGCCACCACCGCCTCCACCTGCCTCTCGATGCCGTGCGTATACGACGGCCTCACTGCGTCCCTCCTCGCATCCTCCCCCTCCCCTCCTTCTCTCGCTTTCCTAACAGGCTTCGGCGTGGCAGCTACGAAAGGGTACCCAGATCGGGGACTGCTCTCCCTGTCAGAAATGACCGACGCGGCGCACACCGTCCAGGACAGCATATCTACAGTACTGCGTAATACCAACGGCCCACCAATCCCGTTAATGTGCGACGGTGACACCGGCCACGACGGTTCTTCCGCCTCCTCAATTAGACGCACGATATTCGCCTTTGGCCGGGCCAACGCAGCCGCTGTTATGATCGAAGACCAAGTTCATCCTAAGCGGTGCGGTCATGTCGGGGGTAAGGACGTTGTTGGTTTTGAGGAGGTGAGAGCACGACAAGGATTGAAGGGTCCTATCGAAAGACACAAAGTGATTTGATTTACCCTGTCCAACAATACGACAAGGATTGAAGGGTCCTATCGAAAGACACAAAGTGATTTGATTTACCCTGTCCAACAATGGTGTCAACGATGATGTCTAACACCTCCCTTCTGTCTCAGGCCGTAAAAAGAATAAAAGTCGCCTGCGATTCCCGCGACTCCTACTCCTCAATTTACGGTGCTGGCGCTGGCCCCCTTATCCTTGCGCGTACAGACGCCCGGTCCCCCCTCGGTCTCGCGGAGGCCATCCGGCGCTGCAATGCGTTCCGGGACGCCGGTGCGGACATTACGTTCCTTGAGGCGCCGAGGGATAGGGAGGAGATGAGGAGGTATTGCAAGGAGGTTGGGGGGTGGAAGTTGGCGAATATGATCGAAGGGGGGGAGACGCCGGTGTTGGGGAGGGAGGAGCTTGCGGAGATGGGATATACAGTTGCAGCGTACCCACTTTCGCTACTCGGCGCTAGTATTAAAGCGATCCGTTCCTCGATCGAAACAGTATCCTCTGACTCCCCTGAAGAGATTTTTTCGACCGCTATGGACTTCGAGGACCTTAAAGTTGCGGTTGGTTTTGGTGCTATGGATGAGTTTGAGAAGCGATATCAGTAGGATGGAGATCAAAACGTTGTGATAAATGTAGCTGTTTTTATTTGATTTATTTAATTGCGCGGCATACTTAATTAAAAAAACTGAGTTTACATATATTTTGAAAAAATGTCAACCCAAAACAAACCAGAGCAAGGGAAAAACCTCTCACTAACTACTTTAAACTGGTATGCCAAGCAATCACAAACCTCCCATCACAAGAATTCTAAAACCTCTATAACACCTCCCTTCTCCTCATATTTCTTTAGCGCACGTTTGAAAAAGTCCCCCTGGTCGTTAACCAAGTTCCTTTCCCTCCAGAGTTTGCTAGTCTCCTCGTTTTGGAGTTTGCGCTCCCCGCGTTCTCCGCGTTTTTCTTGTATTGCTCTGTGTTCTGGCGGAATATCAGCCCAGTCATTGATGTACACCGGGGGAAGAAGCTGGGTGGAGAATCTCGCAACGTCGTCAATAACCATAAAAACCCTCTGATCATAATACCAATGGTCTATAACCATCATCGTACCGCAACATTTCGCTATCATGTTCGTGCTGGCTGCGTTGGGGCGGATCTTGCTGAATATGCAAGAATCCGTTAATTTGTCGACAACAGAATTGGAGATCCCGTGTGTTTTGAAGTAGGTCAGGTGCAGGCCTCGATGGTAGGTTTTTACTCTTGTGGGCAATCTGGGACCATTGCAACCGTTTCCCCATTTTCTCTCCTCGCAGTTAAGCACCTTGAATCTACAATCCCTGCACGAGCATTCGATCCTGAGTGTCGGCGGAGATAAATCCGGCAATTCAACTTGACCGCACTGGCACGATATGGTGACCTTCTGATCAGCGGCACCCTCGTACTCATCCTCAACAAACACCCCTTCAAGAGATTCGACTTCATTCATATGACAGTGTCCCACTCCGTGCATTTTACCGTTATTCCAGTTGCCCTCATACCAGAGATCGTCCAACCAATGCTTCTTCCCGAACCCTTGGGGGTTGCCGTTCTCCCATTCCCCGACATACCATAACTGATCCATTTCATTCGGACCATAATCCATTCTCCCGAACCCGTGGCGGAAACCATCTGACGAGAGCTCACCGACGTACACGTCGCCATTCGAATATTTTACGAGCTGAGGCTCGCTTGACAAACCTCCTGACGACGACACCTTCATAGCAAGAATTCTATCGTTCTCGGCAAGACGTTCATTTTCTTCCATCACTTTCTGTCTCTCTAACTCTTCCCGTTTCTTCTTCGCCTGAGATTCGACAGCTTTCTTCTCCCATCTTTCCTTATTCTCCGGATTACACACCGGACAGTAATGCTCATTTCGATGGGGGGTGGTCGTCTGGCCGATCCCATCTACGTAGCTGGGATAGGATTCGGTGATCGGACGCAAGTCACTACAGGAGCAGCATTTGTCCAGTTTGGTAGGGTAGCACTTGTGGCCGCATTTCTTCACCTCGATGGAGGTGGAGAAAGATGACATTTGCCTCTGTTCCAAGTCCAAGTTCTCCTCTTTGTAGATTTTAACTGGCCCCAAAAAATTCCAGAAGATCAGTATTGCAGAAACAAACAGTCCGAACAAATAAAGTAGCTTGATAATAGACAGGTGATGGTTTAATAAAGTAAGTTAGTTTTTCGCAATTTGGTGATATCGAGGCAAAAGGCAAAGAAAAACACGAAACCAATTTTGGCAAGGTTGTTTCGCGCATTTTTTCGCGTGCGACCGCAATGAGCACGCCTAAATTACATCAATAAAACAATAACTACATTACACAAATTCAGCATAGTACTCCTTTAACGCTAAAGTATATTTTTCTTCATATATTTTTTCAAGGGGTTCCTCTACTCTTCATGTTCATGCGCGTTTTCATACAGATGCCATCTACCAATTTGCTTATAACAGCACAGAAAGCTCATCTCTTAGCCTTCTTACCCGGTTGTTTGACATTCTCGTTTTTTCTCTTCTTTGTGGATTTTGTCTTACTCGCCTTGGGACTCGCCTTGGGACTCGCCTTGGGACTCGCCTTGGGACTCGCCTTGGGACTCGCTTTGGGATTCGCCTTCTTAACTTTGACCTCTCCCTTTACTTCGTCGACCTTCTTTTTATCCTCATCTTTCACCTCCAACACCATCCTCTCCCCATCCCCCCTCCTCCCAAACCGCTCCCTCTGCCTTCTGCACTCCTCCGCTGCCTCCTCCCTATCCCACAACCCAACCTTACTGCCCCATTTCACTCGCACGCGAAGGGTCTTGTATTTTATTGTCTTCTTCTCTGAGGAGTCGGCTTTTTCTCCTTCATTGTCAACTCCTGCTTCCTCCTTCACATCCCCCTTCTCCTTCTCCGTCTCAGTCTCCAACTCCACCTCTCCTTCCCCATCCCCAAAAACAACCGCCTTCCCCGCCCCAACACAAACCTTCACCTCCACTTCCCTCCCCCCCACCACCGCCAATCCTCCATTCTCTTTATTTTTCATAATTGCATCAAGGCTTTTAACGACGCAAGACTGACTAAAACTCCCCACGTCCCCGTCGTCGAATACCATGTAAAAAACCGAGCGCGGGTTGTCGTACCACAGCACCTCCGCAACTTCCTCCTTCTTTGAATTCTTCGACCTTTTGACGGGAAGCTTGTCACCGACCTCGATCCCCCTTGGGAACAACTTCCTTGGGTTTAAGAGCTGTCCGAGGTTCCCCCCGCTTTCTCCGTGCCACCACGACCGTTTGAAATCGAAGCACTTCGCGAAATTGTCCGTGATGCCGGGGCCGTGGGAGGCAGGGGTGGCGCCGAGGACGGTTTGCCTGGCGGTGATGGTGCCTGTGTTGCTATCCAGGCGGAGGACGAGTGGTAGAGGAGGAGGAGGGAGTGACGAAGAGGAAGGGGGAGGGGTTGTGATTCCGTTGATGGCATTGTCACCCTTATTAATGTCCTCTTTCCGTCCCCGGTGGCAAACTTCCCCCCAGAACAACCTCCTTCTCCTCCTTCTTTGAGCAGTCCAATTCTCGAAATCTGAGGTCAGACCGGAGCAGGATAAAAGGTTGGTGAAAGGTTCTGATGACATCCAGGCAGGCGGCACAGTGGGAGACTGAGCATTCGCGACCACTAGCACGAGGGAGATCAAAGAGGAGATGGCGGATACGCCGCACTATATTACTCTGCCTATTATATCACAACGACTCAGAATCGGGTACTACCGGTCTTTGGAAGGCGTGTTGGATGGAGAGGAGGAGAAGGAGGATTGATGCCCCGGGAACAGTAGCAGAATTCTGTCGACCGATTCTTGCTGACACGACAACGCTTACAGAAGTGACACCCTAAAAAATTCCAATTATTTTTATTTTATTTTTATTTTCGAGGACTCAAAAGCTTAGTTGCTGGTCAGCTATGTTGATCATATTCATAGCCTAAATTATCCCTCAGCCATATCTTCCTTTCATTGTTGATATCTTCAGCATTCTTGGTGATGTGAATACCATGATTTTTGATATCACTGAAGATTTGGCCCAGGTTGTAGTATTGATCACGGTCTTTCTTGGTGGGTTTGTTCTTCCTTCCTTTCTTTATTTCATTTTTGTTTTTGTTAACCCATGTGTCAAAGGGGATACCACTAGTTGTAGGATGATCACTTCTTTCTTTCCAGATAACAGCGTATTTCATGAAATCTTCCCAAGGTGTTGTCTTATTTCCCTCAGGTTGAACATATTCATAGCTTAAATTATCCCTCAGCCATATCTTCCTTTCATTGTTGGTATCTTCAGCATTCTTGGTGATGTGAGTACCATTACTTTTGATATCACTGAAGGTTCGGCCCAGGTTGTAGTATTGATCACGGTCTTCCTTGGGTGGTTTGTTCTTCTTTCCAGTCGTTATTTCATTTGTGTTTTTGTTAACCCATGTGTGTGTGGGGATACCACTAGTTGTAGGATTATCATTTGTTTCTTTCTTTTGTTTGTAGATCAATGCAAATTTTTTGAATGATATCCATCCTGGTGAATCAACAAGCTCACCAAACCTGTCGAAAATCTTTTCAAATAGGATCTCGGTCTGTCTATCAGCCTCTGCATCGATTTCTTCCTCATCAGTGTCTTCCTTATGGACACCCCCTTCTGCTAGTACCTCAACGGTGAATCTTTTCATGTTCTTATTCAGAATTGCCTTGCGGACCCTCTCGTCATTCGTCACAAAAGACTTGACAGTTTTTACAAACTTGTCCTGGTCAAAGTCACTTTCACACACTGGTATGACAACCTTGAAGTACGGTTTGCTCTCATGGAGACGATTAGCCCTTGAAAAGGTCTGGATGATGTTGGTCTGTGAACTGCGAGGATCGGCATATATTATTGTCTTCACCTCGTCAATACTAATCCCCTCATTCCAGCATCCTACAAGGCAAACAACCTCAATATAGCCCTTGGCAAGATTCTCCCTTATCTCGGTCCGTTTAGAAGCATTCGTGGCAGCCGTTACTGTTGCAGCATTTATACCTTTACCATTCAATACTTTTGCAGCTTGTTCTGCATCCCCAACATTATTGAAGAACACCAATGTTGCCCTATTTGATATGTGGTTCTCTTCGATGTACTGGATGACTGCCTTCTGCCGTTTTTTCTCGAGGTTGAGTTCAGTGACGGATGAACTTTGGGAGCTGTCGGAGCTGTTTGTGTTTTCATCTTCTAAACCATCAGGTATTGACGGAAACACATTCTTTTCTGCGCCGTTTGCTTTTTCATTGTCCTCATCACTTGTAGTGAATACTACAGCAATAACAACATAATCAGTGATGAACTTTCCATCTATCGCTTCCTGCGTTGTGAATGTGAATTGATCCCCATCGAAAGCATTATCATTATCAGTCTTAAACGTAGCAGACATTTCGATTTGCTTTTCCCCCCCCAATGCGTCAATTTGTTCTCTGACGGAGAGTAAAGTGGAGTGAGGGGTGAGCATTACTTATTTTGTGCACAAGCAAAGTAGCACATCCAACGCTGCATCTCACCTCCGCTTCTTCTTTGTCGTTTCTTCTGTATCCTGATAGTGGTGTGCCTCATCTATGAAAACCAAACCAAATGTTGTTCCATTTGCACGATAGACACTGAATTTGAGAGGTATTAAAAGTGAGGAGGAGTGAAGTGACGATCTTATAACCAATCGACTGTTGTTCTCAATTACTCACCTATTCGCCACTGCGACAATGAGGTACCCTCCTTCTTCACCATCAGGTTTTCCAGAGTCACTGTTGGCCACATGGGAACCGAGACTACGGACTGGTATACCTTTCTCTTTAGCAGCGTTTGCTGTTTGTATGGCCAGGTCCTTGCTGGGAACGACAAAAATGTGCACTGATTTTGGAGATATCTTTATGACACGTGAGATGCATTCCATTGCAATTAATGTTTTCCCTGTACCACAAGGAGATGAGATACGAACGATTTTTTTCTTTGTGCAAGAGAGGTATGTATGGGTGAGAAGGGGAGTTTAGTTTAGGAGCATGACCTATGAAATGTGGCCCTCACCTCTGATTCCTCGATGACCTTGCAAGCGTCTTTCTGGTATTGTCGGAGGTCCAACTGTAAAGTGAGGGTTAGCAAGGGTGTGCAAGGAGGAGTGAGTAGAGAGCAGCATCGTTGTGGCAATCAAGCAGCACTGTTATGGCAATCTATCTCACCTCCTTTTCGTCTTTCTTCTTCTTCTTGCTTGCATTGGGGGTTTTGGCTGCCTCCTTTGCCGCCTCCTTTGCTGCCTCCTTTGCTGCCTCCTTTGCTGCCTTCTTATCTTGACAACTAGTCTTTCTCAAAAACGACCAACCGACATCGCAATCATGACGTTTGACAGTCGCAATTCTTTCTTCGTCGATTAAATGTTGTAGATATGGGGCCATTGTGGCCTCCTTTGACACGTCAAGAAAGCATTGCTTTGGGCCACTCAACCCGATTACAGAGCACAATAAGTGGAATGTGGCAAACTTCCTCCAAGTAACTTGGGTAGTCTTCTGTAAGGTGAAGGAAGAGAGGGGGGAAGGGGAGGTAGGGAGGTAGGGAGGTAGGGAGTGAGTGAGAGAGAGAGTGAGTGAGTGAGTGAGTGAGTGAGTGAGTGAGTGAGTGAGTGAGTGAGTGAGTGAGTGAGTGAGT
>ERZ651776.2379-NODE-2379-length-20462-cov-17.198430_pt1 | contig 20462 bp, 21 predicted proteins | sample MGYA00514761_ERZ651776 | MGnify/ENA metagenome assembly ERZ651776 | reverse complement strand
CCAGGTTCGAGTCCTGGTGGGCCCACCACTTATATCAAAGCTTTTAGAGGATTGTTCTTCTAAGAGCTTTTTTTATTTCCGTCACAGACTACATATAGACTACAAAAATTACCCCTAATTTTTGACATAATTAATTTATATCTTATAATTCTAAACTTAAAAAAATATTCGGAAAATATTATGAAATCTAAATCAATTATTGCAGCCTTATTATTTGCTTTGACTAATCAGGCTTATGCTGACGCAACCTTATTTGAGGGTCTAGCCCTAGATGTATCGACCGGCTATCAACAAACAGAGAGAGATACCGAATCTACGCTACTTGTTAACGGGGTTGCTTCTCCAATAGTTACGGCCTCAACCGATGAGGGTAGCGCCAATGGTGCACTAGGTGTGTCTTATAGCTTTGCACTTAGTTCAAACTACCTGGTAGGTATAGGATTCGATTATAATTTTACCGACCTTGATATTGGAAGACCGCTCGTTGACTCAAATCCAGCAGATTCCACAGTAACTTTCGAACTAACTAATGTTATGAATTTATACGTTAAACCTCAGTTCATGATATCTGATACTAGCCAGATTTATGCTAAATTAGCGTACACAAGAGCAGATTTAGAGGCTAATGATGCTGTGGTAGATTTTATTGGTAATACGGAGCCATCACTTGATGGCTATTCTATCGGAGGCGGCTTTGCAAATATGATAAATGACAATGTTTCACTCTTCATTGAGGCTAATTATTTCAATTATGGAGAGGAGGACACAACACTTCGTTATGATGGGAGTATTGGCGGTATTACATCAATAGACGTAGCCTCGGATATTGATGGTTATAATGCTAAAATTGGCATTGCTTACGTTTTTTAAATTAGCTGGTCTTACGATAAACCACCTTCGGGTGGTTTTTTTATGAACGCATAATTTAATCAAAATACTCATAATCCCTTGGTCCCAGGTTCGAGTCCTGGTGGGCCCACCACTTATATCAAAGCTTTTAGAGGATTGTTCTTCTAAGAGCTTTTTTTATTCCGGCTAGAGCTGATCCAACCCGATATTTGCTTTAATTAAGCTTGGGATTAACCTTAAGGAACAGATAATCAATACCATGATATTGCAAATGTTTGATATCGTTGGTTAGCCCATAAAGTAATTTTAGGGACAGCTTACTCTCAATATTATCCTCCCCAATATCTTTTATTGCCGCTGCTGCTGATTCTGCATTCACTCCTGATGGCGCTGATATAAACTCTAACTCAACCTCATCGCCCTCTTGATAGATACGGATATGCACGGTAACTTTATTTTTACGATTATTTTTTTCTTGGTTTTCAATCAAAAAGTTTAATCCTTCCTCGGCAATCAACATTAATTTATTTTCCCACTTTTTTTGCCATTGGTTTTTCTTGGAAAAATTATTAATTAAGTGGTTGATTTTTTCTATGCTCGCAATGTGAAGGGGAACGGAAAGCTTGTTCTTCGCCCTTTTTTTAAGCGAGAACAAGAACATGATAAGGATTGCTGTTAAGCCACCCGAGGTTGTTCCATTGGAAAGGAAAATCTGCATGCCTTCAGGGAAAGCTTCATTGAATAAAAATCCACCTTGGAATCCAACTCCCGCAAAAAAACCAAAGCATACCGCCATCAACGCTTCAAAAGATAGCTTGGTCTGATTGACCATTTGTAGACCATGTCCAAATAATAAGATGATAATAACCAGAATATACCCAGCCGCAACCGGGCTAGGGATTGCACTGATTAAAGCAATTAATTTCGGCGAAAGAGCAAATAATATCATGAATAAACCACCATAAAAACCAACCCTTAAGGCAGCAACTTTGGTGATCTCCATAACGCCAATACTCATAGAGTATACGGTATTCGGAACCGATCCTAAAATACCTGCCAAGAAACTGCCTACTCCATCTGCATTAATTGCTCCTTGTATGGCTCTAAAGTCGATAGGCCGTGCTTTTCTATAAGAAAATTTTTGTACAGCAATACCGTCAGCATAAGTTTCTATACAACCAACAAACGTGATTAATACAAATGCCGGAAGCAACGCCCAGAAACTCTCGGTGAATGTAAAGTCAAAACCTGGCCAATGATTATCAGGTAGACCAATCCAATCCGCAGTTATTACCTTAGAAAAATCAACTAACCCTACCTGATAAGAGTAAATAGATCCTATGACGATACCAATTAAGGGTGCCCACAGCCGTGAAGTTTTACTTCCAAATAGTGAAATTAATAGGATGGGAATCAATGTGGCAAGAAAGATATAAGGAACCGCCATATTGCCTACAAACTCGGCAGGAACCCTTTTTAACATTGACCAAACTACCGGAGCGACATTAAGCGCCATGAGCATAAGCACGACTCCACCTATGGCAGGAGTTAACACCTTTCTTAAGGGCCCCATTTGTGAAGTAAAAATAAATGTTGCGAGCGACGCAACAGCAACCAGTGTAAGGAGGAGGGATGTCCCTCCTAGCTCCAATGCTGAAACGGCTACGGAAATAAAAGCAACATTTGATCCCACAAAAAGGAGATTTCGACCGCCAATAATTCCAAAACGACTAGCCTGCAACCAGGTTGATACCCCGCAAGCAAGAACAGCTGCAAATACAAGCCAACTAATTTGGCCAGCACCTAGGCCAGCTTCTCGTCCCACGATAAGCGGTGTTAGCATAATACCAGTCACGATCATAATTGTTACTTGCAACCCAAGACCAGCAGAAAGTAAATGGGCAGGCTTTTCGTCAGGCTCAAAACGCACTATATTATTATCACTCATATTTAAAATCCTAGTCAAAAAAACATTTTTAATCTATATTAAATGATATTAACTATTAATATAAATTTTATTTTGGTTATTTAAAGGCATACATCACTGCATACTTATTAACAAACTAGGCAACATATATAAAATGATAGAAATTAACCATGAAGTAAAAAATGACACCCTTATTATTAATCCTGTTGGGCGCCTTGACGGTTTGACGTCGAAAAAATTTATGGAAGATACAGAGGGTCTTATAAAATTAAATTCTGCGCGTGTAATTATTAATTTAGATTCCCTTGATTACATCAGTTCAGAAGGGCTTCGATCTATTTTGACTACGGCAAAAACGATTAAATCTGAGGGTGGAAAGTTTGGCTTATGCTCTCCTCTAGAAGGAGTGAAAGAGGTTTTAGAGATAAGTGGTTTTGGTGCGATGCTTGGAGTCTATGAAAGCTTGGATCTTGCCTTAAGTAGTATCTAAATATCGTTTCAGAATAATGCCCAAAAAATTAATTAGCTGTTCTACTCAATGCCTGCAATGCTTATTTTTCAGTAGATGCTAAGTAAGGACGAAACTCTCCGCTTCCTGCTGATTCGCAAAGAAAGAAGCAAATTGATCTAAACCGGCAAGACATAATGTGGAGTAAATCTCCTCATTACAATCTAAGAAACACATTTTTGCAGAGCGGTTATGGACTGACTTAATAGCTAAGATTAAAGTCCGAATACCTATTGAGGCAACGTAGGTCACATCTTGCATATTAATAATTATTGCTTGTCTTGGTGCGGCTGTCATCCCACTCAATTTAAGGCTAATTTGGTCTGTCCCTAGGATATCTAACCTGCCTGACAGGCTGATTAAAAAAGCACCAGATGACAGCTCTTTTTCTTCTATATTCATTGCACTATTCACAAAATAATTTCATTCATCATACTATTTATGAAAAAATATGACTACAATTAGTTATGGTAAAGCCAAATAAAATGGTAATTTGCATGGGCGATGATTGGGCTGAGTTAACAGCGCTAACAGAAAAGTTGACCCTGTTTTTTCGTACCCATCAAAACGTTAACATGATTAATCCTGTTAATTTACTTTTAGAGGAGCTTTACTCCAATACCCTTAATTACGGGCAATGCGGAAAAGCGCATGTAACTATCACGCTTGAAATGCGTGATCATGAATTGCTGATTCAGTACGAAGACAATGGTCTCCCTTTTAACCCTTTTGAAGAGGCAAAGCAACCTGACCTTGGAAGCACTTTGGAAGAGCGGGCCATTGGGGGCTTAGGCATTCATTTTATAAAAAATATGACTGATTCTCAACAATATGAACGCTTAGAAGGCATCAATAAGATCACCTTAAGTAAATCTTATTGACTCAATTTACTTATTACTTGCTAGAAGATAATTTCGAGAAATGAGTAGTCGTCATCAAAAGGCAGGTCATTATTTTTAAGATCTTCCATGCTTTGTAAAATGTATGCGGATTGCATTGTGGTTGGATCTACAAATTGACCCATATGTCGATTAAACTCTTCTAAGGAAAGCATTTCTTCGTTATCTTTTTCGATTTCGAAAACACCATCACTGTATACGTATAGTTTTGCATGCTTTTTTAATGGTATGACGGCTTCTTCAAACTCAAAATCTTCCATATAGCCAATGGCTATATTAGGTGTATGCAACGATTGGATAGTTAATTGCGCTAGGGAGTCGCTATTGACTAAATATGCTGGAGGGTGACCGGCACTCGAGAAGCTAAGTAACCGATCCTTGATGTTATAAACCCCGTACCACAATGTGAAAAATTTATTATCATGACGTTCCATGAGAAAAATATTATTAAGTGCCTTTAGAACGGAGGCAGGCTTTAAAAAATCTACATTTTTTAACGACTGAGACCGTAAAACGTTCATGGCAGAGACCGACATCAATGCTGAACCCACTCCATGTCCACATACATCTAAAAGATAAATTGCAAAATGATCATCATCAATCCAATGGTACCCAAAAGCATCACCCCCCAATCTTGATGACGGGATGTATTGCCAGGAGGTTGAAATTTCCCCTTCGATAGGAGGCGGCAATAGACTATTGATGTATTGCGCGGCATCATTGATTTCTTTCGTGAGGTCGTGGGATAGTTGATCAATCAATAATCGATTTTCAATAGCCACTCCCGCCTGCGAGGCCAATGCTTCTGCTATGGCTTGAAGTTCACCGCTGAAAGATATAATCTCGTTCTCGTTGAGACAATTGATAAACTGCATCACCGCAATGACTTTTCCCTGGTGATTTAATATAGGTATCGCCAGTACGGATTGAGTTCGGTACCCTGCTTTTTTATCAAAAACCTTTGTTTGTGAAAAATCAAAATTGATTTCATTGTAAGCATCAGGAATATTAATCGTTTTTTTGGTCAGTGTGCAATGCGACACCACACTCTTATGATTTTCTTGTGCACCAATGTATAAGGGTATATCGGGCAAATCAACAATATCCTCATCTTGCCCACCTTTAAACGTATTTAGCGATATATTCCGTATAAGCTGAAACGTTAAAAACTGCTCATTCCGAACCCGATACAGCGAAGCACCATCGGCATTTAACAGCTTTTGCGATGTATTAAGAACGGTTTGAAGCAATAAGCCGAGATTCGGTTGTTGGCTGAGCAATCGACCAATTTGGGTTAATTCAAATACCACATCATGGTCGATATTTTGATTGTGCTGAGGGTGCAAGGTCAATTGTAAGGTGATTCCATCAAAGTCAATTACCACGAATAGGATGCTTAAAACTATTATTGCTTACTCGATCCTACTTGTCAGCTTTTTTATTCATAGGAATTTCATTCAGCACCATATTTCGTGCAGCTTTTTTTATTAAATTCTCATTAATTGACATAAATTAGCAACAATTTTTGTTTAATATACTTTTTCTGGTCAAAAATCAGAGTTCGTTCATTTAATCCCAAAAGGAAAATTAGCATGAAAAAATTAACACTAATAGTTCTTACATTCACCTCTATTTCAGGAGTGGCAGCAGAAACTACCGATTTTGAAAAGGCTATTCGTTATGGCCAGGTAGTTCAAGCAGCAAAAACTAATCATAATAATTCACAAGCGTGTGTTGCACAAACAGGCATGATAGAAGCATTAAAAAATACTAATATGGTAGATGCTTTAGAAATTGCAAAAAAAGAACAAGTCACACTGTGCAAGGTGTTTAATCACAAGTCTTGATAATTGTATCTGTTATTGTGACTGGTTTTATTTAAGAAAAAAAAGGCTCCCGAAGGAGCCTTTTTTATTGTAACGCTGTCTTTTAGAAATAGATTCTAGAAGAATAAGATCGCGCCAAGTGATAGTGAGTCTGACTCAGCTTTAACACCAGCGTGGTCATCTGACTCAACCGCATTGTACTCAGCAACTAGGTTCAGATGCTTAGTTAATGGATGGTATGCACCCACTGTCCAACGGTCATTTGAATCCATTGCTGCAGTAGCACCAGCAGTTTCACCTGAAGCAAGATCTTGTCTGCTTGAAGCAAATGCAACACCCAGTTTAGTACCTGTAGGTATCACGTATGTTGCTTGCACATAACCACCGTCTTGATCACGTTCGCTTGCATTGTCACCTAAACGGTTAAGTGAATTACCATCGCCGTTACCTTCACCAGAGTAGTAATAAGCAGTAAAGCCTAAGTTACCGAAGTTAAGGTTAGTACCGATGTCCATAGCGGTTGCATCGTATGAAATACCGTCAGTACCTGTTACGTCATAGCTAGAGCCTGACACCCATACTTTACCCATAGCCATGTTGTAAACAACTTTACCTTCTAAACCGAAACGGTCTTGAGCGTAAGCAACACCACCAGTAGAAGCTGGACTTGCAACTGATACAGTATTACCTTGGTTTGGGTTAGTTATCGCGATTGTTGCTTGTAAGCCATTCATGTTAGGTGTCGTATAAGCAATCTGACCCCTCCATCCTGGATACAGGTAACCGGTACCGATACCACCTAGCGTAGTCGCGCCACCTGGAACACCACCACCAACACCTAATAATGTCATGTCTGAAAGGATCGCGTCACCAGCAAAGATACCAAGATCTTTACCTACTTTAACCGAACCCCATGAAGCATCACCAAACGTAATAAACGCTTGACGGTTAAGAGGCGTACCTGCATCGCCCATGCCAAAAGCAGAATCGTTATCTGATGTATTTGGTTGGAATGAGATAGTGAATGATACGTCTAAGTCGTTTTGACGCGTTGTACCAGTAAAGCCTAACCATGCTGGTAGTAAGCCAGTACCTGTTGTAAATGCTGTATCTTCACCGTTTGCATCTTGAACTTCTGCGATAGCACCTGCTGATTTGGTAGCATCATCTGCTTTAGTCATTGTTGCGAACATGTTAACGTTACCGTTAATGTCCATTGTCCACTCACCCGCTGGTATAATAATACCCGCGTTGGCAATTGAAGCTGCAGATAAAACCGCACCCGCAGCAGTTTTATTTTAAAGTTGCCTATTGTTACTAGTTGAATTTTGCATATCATATATCTTTATTTTTCCCTTGGATTTATGAAGTTGATAATCAACTATGAGGTGGCGAGTGAAAAAAAATAATACACCAAAGGATAAGACTGCGAACGAAAACATCGTAAGGGATGAGAGAAAATTTATCGTTCCATCAATTAACTCAGGGCTGCTTGTCTCCTATGACGCCTTTTTAAAGAATACCCAACTGATTATTGACTCAATTACCGATTCGATAGCAGTCATAAAAAACGATACAGTACTTTTTTATCTTTCCCCAATTGAAAAACCCCTAGATACATTAATTAATCCTGAGACTAAAAAAAAGAAGTTGCTACGAACCTTTGATGAATTATTGTTAGAATTTTATGCCATGAAGGAGAAGGATTGGTCCCCAAGGCATGCCAAAGAAAAGTATCGAAGATACCATCAATCCCTAAAGCATTGCTTTAATCATAAGCAGATAAATGATATATCAGTCACCGACATTGTAGACTTTTTAAAACCCTTTCAGGAAAGAGGCGTGGTGGATTTAGCCCATAGGCTGTTGACGGATATCAGTATGGTATATGACTACGCTATTATTTTAGAGTTAATTGAGCTTAACCCTTGTTCAAAAATAAAAAAAATTCTCCCTTCTCGTTCGCCTAAGAATTTCCCAATGATCGATGCGAAAGGTTTGCCTGCACTTCTTAAAGCCATTGATCATTATGAGAATGACCGGTCAGAAATTGTTAAGTACGCATTAAAATTTATGTCGCTAACATTTGTTAGATCTGGTGAGTTATTAAATGCTGAGTGGAAAGAGATCGATTTGAATAATAAGGTATGGATTATCCCCCCAGAAAAAATGAAAATGAAAAAAGAGCACCAAGTACCGCTATGTTCGCAGGCAATTGACTTATTAGAACAAATACGGGAGCACACAAAGAACACTGTCTACGTATTTCCTCATTTCTATCATAATCGCCCCCTTAAGAATAATCGTATGATTTATGCACTCTACGCTATAGGTTATAAAGGAAGGATGACGGTCCATGGCTTCCGATCATTGGCAAGCTCGATATTAAATGCCCATAATTTTAATGCAGATGCTATTGAAAAACAATTAGCTCACGAAGAGGAAAACCGGGTAAGGCGAGCATACAATAGAGCCGATTACTATCAGTTGAGGGTCACAATGATGCAATGGTGGGGTGATTACCTTGAACAACTGTATCCGGAGTATGTACAATCCAAACAAATAAAAATGGTATATCATAACGATTAATTAAAAGCGCTTAAAGAAAAAAAATTACGTATGAGTATGAGAAAAATGAGAATTAGCTTAATATTACTTTTGGTATGTTTACCTGCATCCGCGGAGAATTTCTTTGAATCAGGAAGGCTTATTTCCCCTACTAATCTTGAGGCGATAGCGATTCTTGACGGATCACCGGAGCATGCGGAAAAATTGCTCCGTAACTTACAACGGTATGAATCCTATCGACCAACCTCCTATTCAGACGCAACCAGAAATCCCTTCAACAAAAATAAACGGTACCAATTTTTTGACGATAAGCTTAGCAATTAATCTAAGTATTACTCCATAGCAAACTTGCTTTCATCAGGTCGATTCCTGAAAATAAAACGTGAGAAAGTCCCCTTACCTTACCAAGCGATAGTTTTTCCAGCATAATCAAGAAACTGCCCAGAGTTTTCTAAGGTGAGATTATCAATAATCTTCATCATACCAACCACACTTTGATCAACATTAATTAAGGCGTTCATCCCCCCCATGTCGGTTTGTACCCAGCCCGGGTGAAGGGTGAGGGTCGCAATACCCTGGGATTGTAAGTCGTGTTGTAAGCTTCGCATTACCATATTTAGAGCGGATTTACTGGATCGATAAATATACGATCCACCACTCGTATTATCTTCAATGCTGCCCATCTTACTCGTGATTGACACCACTTTCTTCAAGCTCCCATCCAGAATGTTCGGCAAAAAGGCTTGAGCTATTTCGTATGGAGCGATAGCGTTCGTAGTAAAACTTTCTAACCATGCCTCTTTATTCACTGAGCTAAAGGAGCTCGATCGCCAGATTCCTGCATTATTGATCAGAATATCAATGGGTTGTTTTTGTAAGGTATTAGCTAATTTTTGGATATCTTCCGATTGGGCAACGTCAAGGGCTAGTATTTGTATGTTGCTATATTGCTTAGCCATACTATCTAATTGGTCGGCACGACCAATATCTCTGCAGGTAGCCAGTACATAGAAATTTTTCTTTGCATATAGTTCTACAAGCTTTAATCCTATTCCCCTATTACTTCCAGTTATTAATACAGAAGGTTGACTCATAACGATATATTTTTTATTAAGAAGAATTAAGTTTATACTAAAAAATTAACAGCTAACCGAGATTTCTTATGAAACTTTTTCTTATTGTGTGCACTATTTTGATACCTACCCAAATTCTTGCGGCGGAGTTTGATAACTACTGCACTACCAGTTTGGCCGAAGGTAATTTTCATAAAACCGACTGCTCGATTAAGGCGGAGTTTGAAGGTAAGGATTATTGTTTTGGTAATAAAACCTCAAGGTCTGTTTTTGTGAATGAGCCGCTGACCATGATCAAAGAAGCGCGACAATTTTTTATTAAAAATACTGAAACCGATAGAACCAAAATGACGCAGCTTGCTGCAGACTCGATGTTGGACGATCCGGATTGTGATTTGTCACACAAGGACCTTGGGTACTTGAATTTTAAGGGTAAAGACTTAACCCACTGTGTCATGGTCAACACTAGTTTTTTTGGCGCTGACCTTAGAGGGGCTAACTTGAATGGCACTAACTTACAGCGCGCATACCTTAATTTAGCACGATTAGAGAATGCTAATTTTTCAGGAGCCAATCTTCGCGAAGCGACTATGTTTCAACCCATTTTTGGCAATACCAATTTTCGTGGCGCCAACCTTAGTAGCGCCAGAGTGATTGGTACCCTAGGCAAGGTAGACATGTCTTCTGCATTGGTACTGAATGGTCAGTTTGGCCTCGATGTAGGTAATCAGCCTATGGGTCAAATGAAATTTGACTCCTCGGGGGGTGACTTTCATAATGCCAATTTTGAAGGTGCAGATTTAAATATTGCGAGTTTCATTTTTGGTAATTTGCGGGAAGCTAATTTGCGGCATACTAATTTATATCGGGCTGAATTGATTCAGGCAGACCTATCAGGAGCCGACTTAACAGGGGCTGATTTAACCGATGCGAATGTTGATGGAGCTAATTTCGATAAGGTTAAAGGTTTAGCAACGGTAAAAGGTTTTAATACAGTGAAGGGCAAGTGTAAAAATTGTGCCATGTAGATGTTAAGAGCAAAAAAAACGCTCCTTAAGGAGCGTTTTTTTATATCAACTTTTTTTAGTTTACTGCTGCTTTTAGTGCGGCACCAGCTTTAAATGAAGGAACTGTTCTTGCAGCAATTTTTAGCTCAGCACCAGTTTGTGGGTTTCTACCAGTACGCGCAGCTCTTTTAGCTACCTTAAATGTACCAAAACCAATCAAGGTTACTGAATCACCTTTTTTTAATGCACCCGTAACTGCTGCAACGGTTGCATCGATTGCGCGTCCTGCTTCTGCCTTCGTTGATCCTGTCGCACTTGCTACTGCCTCTATTAGTTCGCCTTTATTCATGTAATCCTCCAGATATTATTAATGTATGTATCAAAATAAAACATTGTTTTTCAGTACCGTCAAACAATGTTTTATTTCTTTGTGCTACAAAACCCTTGCTAATACTGACTTTACGCCCAGCATTTAATTAACTTTGCCCATTTTATTAATGCTTGTCAACATCTAAATGCCCATTTTTATTACTTTACATCGAGCATTTTATAACTTGATTAATGTTACAATAATCAAATGAAAAAAGTAAATCATGGAGGTTTTAGGGCAGGTTCTGGGCGTAAGCTAGGAAGTGGTAGTTATGGCGAACCTACGACCGTAATGCGTGTTCCTCAAAGCAAAGCAATAGCTATTAGACAGTATATTATGCGGAAGCTATCCTATAATATTGATACCATTTTTACCGTCCCCTCTGAACTAGGTAGCCAGCCATTACCATGGTTTTCTCATAAGGTACCCGCAGGCTTCCCTTCCCCAGCAGACGACCATGTAGAGAAGAAATTAGATTTAAATGATTATTTGATTACCCAAAAAGAAGCAACTTTTTTTGTTAGCATCAAAGGTGACTCGATGATTGATGCCAGCATTCATGATGGCGATATTGTGATTGTTGATCGATCAAAAGACCCTAAGATCGGTGATATTGTGCTGGCCTCTATAGATGGAGAATTTACTGTTAAAACATTGGCTCAGCACTTATCTCACCCAAGGTTACTACCAGCGAATAGTGAATATAAATACATTGATATTACTGAAGGTATGGTGTTTGAGATTTGGGGTGTTGTGACCGGGGCGGTGAGAAAATTTAAATAGCATGATAGCTTTAGTCGATGTGAATAATTTTTATGTAAGCTGTGAAAGGCTTTTTAATCCTTATCTCATCAATAAGCCGGTAGTCGTGTTAAGCAATAACGATGGTTGCATCATTTCTCGTAGTCAAGAAGCAAAAAACCTAGGGATTAAAATGGGTGAGCCTTTATTTAAAGCATCGGCCATTATTCGGCAACACCAAGTGCAAGTATTGTCTTCCAATTACCCGCTTTATGCCGATATAAGTGCGCGTGTTATGTCTTTGTTATCGGACTTTACAAGTACGCAAGAGATTTACTCGATTGATGAATGTTTTCTTGATATGGAAGGCCATGAGAATTTGCAGGACATTGCTCGAAAGATCAAGTGCTTACTATGGCGCTATCTCCGTATGCCGGTTTGTGTCGGTATAGGGCCAACCAAAGTTTTAGCAAAGCTTGCTAATAGATGTGCAAAAAAACAAGACCAACAGAGAGGGGTATTTATTATCAGCAATGCTCATGCCCCTGAGTTGAATAACATGATGGATGATCTTTCCGTTGATCAGATTTGGGGTGTGGGAAAGGCTTTAGCAGTCAAACTACAAAGAAAAAGTATCTACTCCATATTGGACCTTAAGCAGTCTAATCCGACATGGGTGAGAAAATTCTTTGGCATAAATATGGAAAGAATTATTTATGAGCTTAATGGCATTTCATGCCTATTGATTGACAATCAGTATGTAGCAAAAAAAGGAATTCGATGCTCCAGAAGTTTTGGTGAAAACGTAAATGATTACATACGATTGGCGGAAGCGGTCACTACATTTTCTGGTCGTGCTGCGCTGAAGGCAAGAAGCCAAAATACAGGAACTAATGCCGTAACTGTTTTTTTAAGCACTAACCCTTTTAACAAAGAACATCGTCATTATCAGGATGCCATTACAATGCCTTTAGAGCAGCTAACAAATCAGACCAACCTCATTGTGAAAGCGGCACTGAGTGGACTAAGAAAAATTTACAAGCAGAAGGTTGCTTACAGTAAGTGTGGGGTTATTTTAAACAACCTTGAAGAGCTAGATAAATTATCCTACGCTCTCATATCGCCCACCCATAATAGACAAGCCAACCTGACAAAAATAGTTGATGAGATTAATAATAAGTTTGATAAAAATAGCTTACATATCGCATTTCAGCCCCTTTATCCATCATGGGATATGAGACAGTCATACCGCAGTCAATCCTATTCCACGTCATGGAGCGAGTTACTATTAGTTGGCTGTTAATGCATTACCATTAGAGGGATTGAGCTTAATAAAAATATCCTGATCTTGTAGCTGCACTTTCCATCCTTCAAAATAAAGTTGGCTGCGGGCTGGGTCAAGCTGTATCTTGAATGGAGCAAGGCCACGATGGGTTAGTTTTTCGCCTTCAGAAAGTGTGTAGGTAGCAAGAGTATTATTTGCATCAAGCGTACAAATAGTTTGAGCTTGCGTGGAAACTAAATGAAAGTAAGTGGCTGGCTTCTCTGGGAGCTTAGTCGAGAAATTAGTCAGTGGTGCGGCGGTAGCAATAGTACAAATAAAGGATAAAGCGGGCGTATCAGAAGCAACTTTAGGAGCTACTTTTTTTTCTGTGATGTCCGTCGGGAGGACAGGCTGTTCAGGAACATCTAATACAATAGGCAAATCATTTTTTACTAAATCAGTTTCTTCATCCAGCACAGTTAAATTGGGAGGAGCATCAGCGTTCGCTGACAAAGCCACATCATCATCAGAGAAAATATTAACCACAAAGATAGATCCAGCAATTATGAGGACAATGGCAATCAAGAGAACAATAACAAATTTACTCAGCCCAATTTTTTGTATGTCCTCAACAATGCTCTGTTCAGTATCTGCAGGAACATCAGGCGGGATAATTTTTTTAATAGGCAATGCCAGGATGAAGGCATACCGCTTAATGGCCAAAGCTCTAAAGTGATCGTTAGCAAATCCATGGGGAAGCTGTTCTTCAATAGATTTAATTTGGTCCTCATGCAGGGTAAGTTGCTGAGCAATATCACTGCGAGAGATCTTTTGCTTTTTTCTTTCCTTTAGGAGCAAAGCTCCGTTGTAAATAAAAATTGGATTGGTAGTCAAAATATTAAATGAACCTAAAGGCGATAATTGCAACAATGGTAGGAGGAATGGCTCCCATTAAAAGACCTAAAGGAGCAATAGTTTTTTCAGGAAAATGGTCGCGCAATATCGCAATTCCTGCCGGGTTTGGAGCATTAGCAATGACCGTAAGACCGCCACCTGTTACCGCCCCCGCTACCAAAGAAATCTTAAACTCATCAGATAACCCCTCCACCAAGGATCCAAGGTAGGTAAGAGCGGCATTATCCGTGATTGCTGTCAATGCAGTAGCACCAAAGTACACAGCGTCGGAATTCATAGACATTAAGATGGGCTCTAGCCACCATTGTTGAACACCACCCAGTACAACAAGGCCTGCCAGAAAGAAAGCAACAAGCAGAGCTTGGGTAAGAACGAGGGGATTTTGATATTTTTTGTACGCAGTACTAAACCCTAGGAAGAATAGAAAAAGGGCCATAAATATTGCCGGATGATGAGCAAAAAAGACCACACCAACCAAAAATAAGAGGTGCATTAATATAACGGGGGGCGGCATTTTGGTGGCATTGTTTTTTTCTTTTAGCTTAATTTGATTAAGATCTTCTTTAAAAATGAGCACCAATATCACGGTATTAGTTAAAACAGCTAACGCTGATCGCCAGCCAAAATTACTCAGCATAAATTGAATATCCCAATTCCATGTACTGCTGACCATTAATACCGGGGGTGCCGCAAATGGCGTGAGAGTTCCTCCAATGGAAATATTGACAAACAGCACACCTAATGTCGCATATTTAAAACGGCTGCTAGTTTCTTTACCAAAATAATTGACGCCTAAAAGCATGGCAGCCAATGTCATAGCGGCAGGCTCAGTGATAAATGAACCTAGAAGAGGAACCAAGCTTAAAAGAAGAAAGTAAATCGCCGTCTCCTTTGGGACAGGCATGACGCGTGCAATAGAAAGCACTATAGCTTCAGAGAGATGTAAGATAGGCTTTGTGGCCGCAATAACCATAATCACAAAGACAAACATCGGTTCGGTATAATTTCGACTGTCCACATAAGCAACCGCACTGTCATAGCCATTGACGCCGAACATAAATAGCACTAACACTAATGCCCAAAAACCAAACACCACCTCTATCTCACCAAGCAAATGAAGCAGGCCTGAGTAGTTTGGATGGCTGTGCGCTAATTCTAAAAAATATTTTGTAGAAAAGGTATGGATAACAGCAATCAAGAAGAGGGATGCGCTTATAATGTCAATAAGTGATGGGTTCATAGTTAAAGGTATCTAAAATTAGTTAAGTAGTTAAACAAACAATGTTTTAACATTGTATTTTGGATGAGATTATATAGTTAATAAGATCATTAAAGAATACATTATTATTAAGGATTTTTTAAAGATTTACAAATGAAGCAACTATCTCAACAAGAGCTGAATCTTCTCATGATGCTGCATCAGCAAGGCCGTTACGCAGAAGGTATCAAGGAAGCACAAAGACTTATAAAATCTTTCCCCGGTGAGATGATGCTCTTTAATATATTGGGAGTTTGTTTGGAGCAAGAAGGGGCGTTTCAAAAGGCAGCCGACGCCTATAAACAAGCGCTGAGTATCAACCCCGCTATTCCAGAGCTACAATTTAACCTAGGTGCTATGCTGTATGCGCTCAACGAACCAAAAAAAGCAATCCATCACTATGAAGAAGCTATTCGATTAAATCCTAATTTCACGGAAGCCTATTTTAATCTTGGCACCTTACATCAAAGCCAATCGGAATATTCGCAAGCAATCAATGCGTATGAGAAAGCGTTAACAATTCAACCAGGATTTTATGAAGCGTTAGCTAATATTGGAACTATCAAGCAGTTGCAAGGCCGCTTAGACGAAGCGATTGAGTGTTTTAAAAGAACGATCACCATTCAAGAGGATGCGAAGGGCCATTACAATTTAGCAGGAGCCTACCGCAATCAAGGTAATTTAATATTAGCTATCGATCATTTTAAAAAAGCCATAGACCTTGGGTCAAATGAGCCCGAGTTTTACTCGGATCTGGGTGATGCGCTTTGGCATGATGGACAAATAAAAGCAGCAAAAGAATTTTTGCATATGGCGGTGAAAATCGACCCACAACATCCAAGAGCCAATTATCAGCTGGCAGTTTTTTTGTATGATAATAAAGAGTTTAAATTAGCCATGAACTACTTTGAGCAATCTCAGTTTGAAGATTGGCAGGAGCGGGTTCTTTATTGCCATTATAAATTAAAACAATTCGAGTTATTTGAAGACAAGTTATTAGCACTCACTGCGCTTAAAAATAATTCTCCTTTCTTAGCCACATTATCCACTCATTTCGCGCAAAACTTTCAAAAGCAAGACCCTTATAAATTTTGCCCATCCCCCCTAGATTTTGTCTGCCACCAAAAAATCCCTGAATTAACGAAAAACAATAAGGCATTAATCAAAAGCTTGCTGAGCGATATTGATTCCGCTGATATTGGCCAAAGAAAACAAAGTCGTTTGACCGCCGGCATCCAATCGTCTGGCAATTTATTTAAACGGCCGGAACAGTCATTTCAAATACTCAAAGATGCTTTGATTAAAGTAATAGCTGAATACTATCAAAACATAAAAAATCGGGATTGTGAGTTTGTACGATCATTTCCGACCAACATCGAATTTAGTAGCTCATGGTATGTAAAAATGCAAAATGGGGGACACCTTAACTCGCATATACATGAGGATGGATGGATAAGTGGTGCCGTTTATTTGTCGATCCCACCTCAGACCCTGCCATCCGATGACGGGTCGATTGAGCTGAGCACTGATGGTGACGATTACCCAAAAATGCATAACGACTTTCCAATAAAAACCATATTACCCGAAGCAGGAGAGGTTATTTTCTTTCCTTCGTCAGTATTTCATCGAACGATACCCTTTCAGTCAGACGAAGAAAGGATTTGTATCGCCTTTGACGTTAAGCCAGAAGCTTAAATCACTTGTAATTTCTGTGCCATTTTTTTTAAGAAATCCATAGCGATACCATTGTCTTCTTGGAGCAATTGGCGCATCTTTTTTTCTGGGAGAATAATGATACGTGCCCAATCGGAAATAACATAAGCAGAAGCAACCCGAGGAATTTTATTGAGCAAAGATAGCTCGCCAAAATATTGGCCAGCGGAAATGGTCTCTACAACCTTTCCTCCCTTAACAATACCTATCTCACCTTCGATAACGAAAAACAATCTTTGGTCGTGATCGCCGACCGTGAATATGATTTTATCTTTTTTGAGCCGCTGTCCAAAATAGCTCATCAACTTTTTATGAATAGGGTGCCGATGGATATTCTCAATATTAAATAGTGCTTTAATTAATAAGATTTCTTTTTTATGGAAAGCAGCGATAACCTCAGCACCAATAAGAAGTGCGGCGGTATTGAGATAGAGCCAAATGAGTGAGATAAATAAATTTCTCATTCCTCCAAAAAATACTCCGTAATATTCACTGATCGATGTGAAGTAACTAAAAGTATTACTTAACCCAAACCAACAGATGCTTGTTACTAAAGCACCATAAAATATATATTGTGAATAGGTTTTAACCGGAATAAAAATTTTAAAAAAGAAGGAAACAACAATGACCAACAAGATAAAAGACAAAAGGGAGGTTAAAAAATTTTTTTCAATTAGGGGAACATAGTCCGTAAAAAAATTCGATGCTTGCACCAGATAGATATTTATCGATGTGTAGATAAATAGCAGAACCATGATAGCGGTGACAGCTAATAGATCCCTGACTTTATTTTTTAAGTAGGTATGTTTCCTTGCTGCACTAAATATATTATTAAAGCTCGATCTAAGAGCCGAGGTTAAGGGAGTCGAGCCAAGAAATAAAATAGTAATCCATAAGGCGCCCCAACTTGCCTTGGTTGATGAAACCTTTCCCACTTCAGCCATAATTCGGTTACTCATCTCGGGTAAGAGAAGTGCGGTGATGTGTTGCATTTTTTCAAGTGCGAGGGCGGAGCTGCTAAGCCATTGGCTTAAGAAAAATAAGATAAGTAAAACTAAAGGAATAAAAGCAAATAACGTAAAAAAAGAGATAGAAGCATTGGTGGCTAAAAAGTTGTGCCGCTTAAAGCTGGATAAAATTTCCTGAAATATGAAATAGCTTTCACTTTGTCTGGCATCAACACCCTTTTTAAATAACTTCATTGTCGTAGTTATAGTGATTTAAATTTTTCAGTTGCCTTAATTAATCCGTCTAATGTTCCTGCCTCAGAAGCGGAATGGCCAGCATCAGGAACCATGATTAAATCCGATTGAGGTAATAATTGTGCGACTTCGTAAGCAGTTTTTGGAGGACATACCATGTCATACCTTCCTTGTACGATACTGACAGGCTTATCTTTCAGTAACGAAAGCTTTTTCAGTATGGCTTTACCGTCCATAAAGCAGTCATGTTTAATGTAATGGAGCTGAACTCTTGCCCTCGCTAATTCAAAATCAAGATCCACATCGTCGCTTGCAGTACCCTGAGAAACATTGGGTAGCATTTTTAAAATACTTCCCTCAAAGGTATTCCACATTACTGCGGCTTTTTTGGCTTCATCTTGATCATCAGAAAATACTAGGTCAATATAACTTTGTACTAGATTCGCTTTATTAATGTAAGGCTTATGCTTGATTAAATTGGCATGCAGTTCAGGAAAGAATTGATCTACGTCATTCAAAAACCATTCAAGCTCATGTTTTCTGCTGAGAAAAACTCCTCTGAGAATCATTCCACTGGTAGCGGCAGGATACTCCACACCATAGGCGAGAGCGAGTGAGCTTCCCCAGGATCCACCAAACAATATCCACTGATTAATATTAAGGTGGTGACGAATGGCCTCCATATCAGCAATAAGATGGGCGGTGGTATTATTGTCTGTGCCACCCAACGGCTTACTTTTGCCGCAGCCTCTTTGGTCAAACAAAATAATGTGATAATGATTAGGGTCAAAGAAGCGGCGTTGCCTTGGACCTGTCCCACCGCCGGGACCGCCGTGAAGAAAAACAATAGGCTGACCATCAGGATTCCCTGATTGCTCAACGTAAATGCTATGCCCATCTTTCGCTTCAAGCCACTCAGAATGAAAGGGTTCAATTTCAGGAAATAATTCTTTAATGGAAGTATCTTGCATAAAAGCTCTGTCTCAATTATTTAATAATGATATTGTAAAGCAAAAAAACCTGCTTTTTTTGATAAGTAAAATAAATCACCAATTGTAACGAAATTGTAACTAAAGTGTTGCAATTCATATTTTGGAGGTATAAAGTATCTCTCAAGTACAGAAATTTTGTACTACGAGCATGCAACCATTTGCTTTATTGAATTCCCAAAAGAATTAAATCTTTGAAGAATACTTTAAGGAGGTTGTTTGCTTTTTTTGAAACCCTTAGTTAAAACTATGGAGATTAATATGCAATTAAATAAAATTAAATTAGCTCTTGGCTTTGCTGCTGCTGCTACTATGGCTATGCCTATGGTTGCTTCAGCTGCTGCTGATCAAGAAAAAGCTATGTCTAATGCTAACAACTGGGCTCACCCACGTGGTCAGCATGACAACCAAGCTTATTCTAAGCTAACACAAGTAAACAAAGGTAACGTTAAAAACCTTAAAGCAGCATGGACATTCGCTACTGGTGTAAACCGTGGTCATGAAGGTTCACCATTAGTTATTGGTAACATGATGTATGTACATACAGCATTTCCAAATAACGTATATGCTTTAGATCTTAACAACGATCAAAAAATTGTTTGGTCTTACTTCCCAAAACAAGATCCTAGCGTGCAAGCAGTTCTATGTTGCGATAACGTTAACCGTGGTCTTGGTTTCGGTGACGGTAAAATCTTCTTACAACAAAACGACGGTATGTTAGTTGCGCTTGACGCAAAAACTGGTGCTAAAGTTTGGGATGCGTCTAACGTAGATCCTAAAGTTGGTGCTACAAACACTAACGCACCTCACGTTATTAAAGACAAAGTGCTAACTGGTTGTTCTGGTGCTGAATTCGGTGTTCGTTGCTTTATGGCAGCATATAACATCGCTGACGGTTCACTAGCATGGAAAGCAATGTCAACAGGACCTGATTCAGAAGTATTAATCGGTGCTGACTTCAACAAAGAAAACCCACTATATTCAGCTCTTTCAGTATACGAAGATGTGAATGGCGGTAACAAGCAAGGTGGTTCTTTCAAAAAAATCCCTACTGACCAACTTCAAGGTGGTGTAGCTGATCTAGGTGTTAAAACTTGGCTCAAACCACAAGCGGTTAAAGATGGTTGGCAGCATGGCGGCGGTTCTGTATGGGGCTGGTGGCCGTATGATGCAAAAACAAACTTAGTGTACTACGGTACAGGTAACCCATCAGTTTGGAACCCAGACGTACGTCCAGGTGACAACAAATGGTCTATGACTGTTTTTGCTCGTGATTTAGATACAGGTATGGCACGTTGGGGCATGCAAATGACTCCACATGACGAATGGGATTATGACGGTATTAACGAAGTT
>ERZ651776.2372-NODE-2372-length-20523-cov-8.468405_pt1 | contig 20523 bp, 17 predicted proteins | sample MGYA00514761_ERZ651776 | MGnify/ENA metagenome assembly ERZ651776 | reverse complement strand
CTTGATAATTAAGTTCAGCTTTATCATATAAATACAGTTTTCCTTTTTTTTTGTCAATTTTAATATACCCTTTTGCGTTTCTAGTTATTTTACCTAATAACAAAGGTTTTTTCTTCAACGAATCATTTTTAGTGATACTATCAACTTCCTTAATATCTTGTGAATAATTAATTTGAAAAGTAAGTAATACTATCAAAATAAAAATTAATTTGATGTTATTATAATTATGTGTTTTTATTGTTGACAGATCAAATCGTTTAAGTAGTAAAATTACATATATTTTTCAAGTGATAATTTATTATGAAAAATTTAATTAAGCTTGTTATTAATTTAACTGTATTATGTTTAATTTTTTTAAACGTAAGTATCTTATATTCTCAAGAGAATAATAATCGTTTTACAGTTGTTTTAGATCCTGGACATGGTGGTAAAGATCCTGGAAACAGAGGAAATGGATATTATGAAAAGAACATTGCTTTGTCCATAGCTTTAAAAGTTGGATATGAATTAGAAAAACAAAGTGATATTAAAGTTATATACACAAGAAAAAAAGATGTTTTTGTAAATCTGTTTAAAAGAGCTGAAATTGCTAACAAAGCAAAAGCTGATTTATTTATCTCTATTCACTGCGATTCTCACTCCTCAAATGCTTACGGAGCAGGAACTTTTGTATTAGGCTTACATGCAAATCAAAGAAACTTTGAAATTGCAAAAAAAGAAAATTCAGTGATTTTTAAAGAAGAAAACTACGAACAAAAATACGATGGGTTTGATCCTAATTCACCAGAATCTGTAATAAGTTTAGTTCTTATGCAGGAAGATTATCTAGATCAAAGTATAGTTATAGCAGATTTAATTCAAAAAGCATTTGTTTCTGATTTAAAAAGGAAAAACAGAACAGTGAAACAAGCTGGATTTATCGTATTAAAATATACATATATGCCTAGTGTTTTAGTTGAAACAGGATTTTTAACTAACAAAAAAGAGGGAGCTTATTTAAATTCTAAAAAAGGTCAAGCAGAAATGTCTAAATCAATAGCAAAAGGAATTTTGAGATATAGAAACTCAATTAGCTCTGAAGTAATTAAAAATGATAGTGAATTATTTAGCGATTTAGACAAAAATTATACTGATAATTATTTTTTAAAAATCCAAATAGCTTCAAGTTCAAAAAAAGTTCCTTTAAAATCATATAATTTTAAAGGCCTAGGAAATCTTAGTTACTTAAAAAATAATAATACATATCGATACTATTTTGAAAAGACTAAGGATTATACTTTAGCTAAGTTAATGTTAAAAAGGGCAGTTAAAAGCGGCTATAAAGATGCGTTAATCGTTGCTTTTAAAAATGATAAAAGTATTACAATAGAAGAATATTTATCTTCTTATAAAAATTAAATTTTGATGAAATAATTCATAACTTTGATTAAATCAATTTACAACTTGAAAAATAAAAACGAAATAAAAACAGGATTATTAGTTATCATAGGAATTGGATTGTTTATTTTCGGCTTTAGCTATCTGAAATCAAATGATATCTTTGTGAGTGACAGAACATTTTACTCCATTTACGATGATGTTGAGGGAGTTGTTAATGGAACACCTGTTACTGTTAATGGATTTCCTGTTGGAAGTATTACAGATATATCCTTTTTTAAAAATAATAGTTTACTTGTTAAATTTAGAGTAGAGAACGATATAAAATTTTCAGTTAATAGTTTAGCACAAATTTATGAAACGGGCCTAATAGGAGGAAAGGCTCTTGCAATCATTCCAGCAATGGATAATAGTAGAGTGGCAGTTTCTTTAGACACTTTAAAGTCATCAGTTGCACCTGGTTTAACAGAACTTGTAAATGAAAAACTTACTCCTTTGCAAGAAAACATTGAAACAATGATACTAAGTGCTAATGATGTTTTAGAAAAAATTAATTTAGTTTTTGATGATCCAACAAGAGCTAATCTAAGAACAAGTGTTTCTGATTTTTCAGAAACAATTACAGATTTAAAAGAAACTAGCGCTTTGATTAAATCTATTGTAAAGTCAAACAAAAGCAGTATAAACAACTCTATTGAAAATATTAATGATATTTCAAGTGACCTTGCCTCAATTTCTAGTACAATAAAATCTAGTGATTTAGAATTGACTTTAAGTAATTTAAAATCATCATCTGATAATTTAGCATCTGTTTTAGATAATATAAACAATGGGAATGGATCAATTTCTAAATTAATTTCAAATGATTCGTTATTCAATAATTTGAACGACGCTTCTAAATCTATTGATCTTTTACTTGAAGATATTAGGCTTAATCCTAAAAGATATATTCATTTCTCAGTTTTTGGAAAAAAAAACAAACCTTTTCAATCAAATAAAAACTAATCTTTGATTTCATTTATTCCTAATATAATCTTTGTTATTGTTTTTTGTTTTGCCATATTTTTGTTTAGCAAAAATGTAAGAAAAATATACAGAAATATAAATCTCGGAATTTCAATAGATAGAACTGACAATAAAAAAACTAGATTAGTTCAGATGCTTAGAATTGCTTTTGGACAATCTAAAATGATAGATAAGCCAGTTGTGGGTTTATTGCATATAGTAGTATACGTCGGGTTTTTAGTTATTAATATTGAATTACTTGAAATTATTGTTGATGGTGTTCTTGGTACTCATAGAGTGTTTGCTCCATTACTGGGGTCTTTTTATAATTTTTTGATAGCATTTTTTGAAATATTTGCATTATTGGTAATTGTATCAGTAATTGTTTTTTGGATAAGAAGAAACATGTTGAGTATTAAAAGGTTTCTTAGTCTTGAAATGAAAGGATGGCCAAAAAATGATGCTAATATTATTCTTTATGTAGAAATAATTTTAATGGGATTATTTTTAACAATGAATGGTGCAGACTTATGGATTCAACAAAATGCTCCTGAGTTTAATTATGCTTCTGCTGGGTCCTTCCCAGTTAGTCAGTACTTATTACCTCTTTTTGATGGCTTGTCTTCTAATGTTGTTTTTGTTATTGAAAGATCTGCTTGGTGGCTGCATATTATTGGAATTTTATGTTTTTTAAATTATTTATATTATTCAAAACACCTTCATATTCTATTAGCATTTCCAAACACTTACTTTGCAAATTTGAATGTAAAAGGAAAATTTTCAAATTTAAAATCAGTAACTAATGAAGTTAAAATGATGCTGGATCCAAGTATAGATCCCTACGCTTCAACTTCATCTTCCGAAATTTCTAAATTTGGTGCTTCTGATGTTTTTGATTTATCAAAAATTCAATTACTAAATGCCTACACATGTACAGAATGCGGAAGATGTACAAGCGAATGTCCTGCAAATCAAACTGGTAAAAAACTTTCTCCACGAAAAATTATGATGGACACTAGAGACAGGACGGAAGAAGTTGGTAGAAATATTGATAATAACAACGGCGAGTTTAAAAGTGATGGTAAAGAATTACTTAGTGATTATATTTTGAAGGAAGAATTATGGGCTTGTACATCATGTAATGCTTGCGTTGAAGCATGTCCAATTGGAATAGATCCTTTATCCATAATAATGGATATGAGAAGGTATTTAGTCATGGAAAAATCAGATGCTCCCTCTGAACTAAATAATATGATGTCCAATATTGAAAACAATGGAGCACCGTGGCCATTTAACCAAATGGATAAACTTAACTGGAAAAATGAAATTTAATTTTAATATATATAAATGAAACAAGAAGACGTTGACAAATTACTTAGTGAAAAAATTGAAGATGGTGAGCATATAAGTCCGATTCTACCTGAGGGAATCAAAAATTATTTAATTGATATAGACGGTACTATATGTGACGATATTCCAAACGAGGAACCTGAAAGAATGGCAACAGCTAATGTTTATCCTGACGCTTTAATTACTTTAAATAAATGGTATGATGAAGGTCATATTATTTGTTTTTTTACGTCAAGAATTGAAGAACATAGAAAAGTCACAGAAAACTGGCTTAATAAACACGGATTTAAATTTCACGGCATGGTAATGGGAAAACCAAGAGGAGGTAATTATCATTGGATAGATAATCATTTAGTAAAAGCCACAAGATATAATGGTAAATTTACCGACTTAGTTGATAAAAAAGTAACCATTGAAGTGTTTGACGATGGTCAACATGAATAATTATGAAAAAAATAGAAATTCATACATTTTCAGAATTAATTTCTCAAGGTAAAACACCTGAAATTTTGTTTTGGGTTGGTTGTGCCGGTAGTTTTGATGAAAGAGCAAAAAAGATAACAAAAGCATTTGCAAATATTTTAAATCAAGCAAATGTTTCTTTTGCCGTACTTGGAAGTGAAGAAGGATGTACTGGAGATCCTGCTAAACGAGCAGGAAATGAATTTTTGTTCCAGATGCAGGCACTTACCAACATTGAAGTTCTAAATGGTTATAACATAAAAAAAATAGTAACTACATGTCCTCATTGTTTTAACACCCTTAAAAATGAATATCCAGAACTTGGTGGAAATTATGATGTTATGCATCATACTCAGTTTATTAAATCACTATTAAATGATGGTAGGATTTCTGTCAAAGGAGGAACTTTTAAAGGAAAAAGAATAACATTTCATGACCCATGTTATTTAGGACGTGCTAACAATGTTTATGAAGCACCTAGAAATGTTTTAGAAAAACTTGATATTGAACTTTCTGAAATGAAGAGTTGTAAACAAAAAGGACTTTGTTGTGGTGCAGGTGGAGCACAAATGTTTAAGGATGCCGAAAAAGGAGATAAAGAAATTAATATAAAAAGGACTGAAGAAGCCCTTGAAACTAAGCCTGACATTATAGCTGCTGGTTGTCCATTTTGTAATACAATGCTTTCAGATGGAATTAAAAACAAAAAGAAAGAAGATGAAATTGAAGTTTTAGACATTGCTGAGCTAATTAATAAGGCCTCAGATTTATGATACTTCCTTTTAATGAAATGCCCTTGGGATCAAGAATTTGGATTTATCAATCCGACAAGAAAATTCTAGATCAAGATCTTATAAAAATTAAAACAAAACTTACAGAATTTTTAAAAAATTGGACTGCTCATGGTGATGATTTAAAATCTAGTTTTGAAATAAAATACAATAGATTTTTGATTATAGCCTTAAATGAAAAATCTACAAAAGCATCTGGTTGCTCTATTGACTCTTGTGTTCATTTTATTCAGAAAATCGAAAAAGATTACGGTCTAAACTTGCTCGATAAAATGAATGTTGCTTTCAAACAAGGTGATTATATTTCTTATAAATCTATTGTAGAATTTAAAATTTTAATTAAAAATAAATCAGTTTCAAAAAATACAATTGTTTTTAATAATCTTGTAGTAGATATCGAAGACTATAACAATAATTGGGAAGTTCCAGCCTTAAAAAGTTGGCACTCTAGATTTTTTTAATAGGCAATAAGTTTACTTTTATCTAAAAATTTTCAGCATAAATTTTATTTTTTTTAATTTCATTAAATATTACTTTAAAATGAATTTTTTAAAAACATTCTTATTTTTTCTTTTATTTTCTGTTTTCTCTTTTTCACAAAATCCCCTATTAACTAAAGACAAGCTTAAACAAGAAATCTGGGTTGATAGTGTATACAATTCTCTTTCAATTGATCAAAAAATAGGTCAATTGTTTACAATTTGGGTGGCAACTAAACAGGGTCCTGAAAAAATGAAGGAAGTTTCCTCTATAATTAAAAAAAATCATCTCGGAGGATTGATATTTTCTTTAGGAAACATAAAGGATCAAGCTAAATACACCAATGAATTTCAATCAATTTCAAAGGTACCTTTACTTATTGGTATGGATGCTGAGTGGGGTATAGGTATGAGATTAGATGATGCATTTTCTTTTCCCTACAATATGACTCTTGGAGCCGTAAATAACGAATCATTAATATACAATGTTGGAAAAAGAATCGGAGTTCACGCTAAAAGAATCGGAGTTCACATTAATTTTGCCCCAGTGACTGATATTAATACAAACCCTAACAATCCAATCATTGGTAGTAGATCATTTGGAGAAGATAAGTTTAGTGTTACAAACAAATCATTATCATATTTAATGGGTATGCAATCAGAGGGAATAATGGGTTCAGCCAAGCATTTTCCTGGCCATGGAGATACATCTACTGATTCTCACAAAACTTTGCCTACAATTAACTTTTCAGCTAAACGAATAAATGAAGTGGAATTGTTTCCATATAAAAAATTAATTGACAATAATTTATCAAGTGTAATGGTTGCTCATATGGAAGTTCCATCTTTAGAAAAAGAACCTAAAATGCCCTCGACTTTATCAAAGAATATTATTTCTAAACTTTTAAAAAAGAAATTAAAATTTGAAGGTTTAGTAATTACAGATGCTATGGATATGAAAGGGGTAGTTGATTTTAATAAAAATCAATCTGCTGACGTTAGTGCGTTATTAGCTGGAAATGATATTTTACTTATGCCTGATGATTTAGATGAAAGCACTAAAAGCATTAAAAATGCAATAAATAACGGAATTATAACTGAAAAAAGATTAAAGTATTCTGTTAAAAAAATATTGATGGCTAAATATAAAGCAGGTCTTCACCAAAATAATAAAGTTATTTTGGACAATATAGTTGAGGATATGAATAGTGATGTTGATAAGTTATTGTTTGAAGAAATAACAGAAAAATCTATTACATTAATAAAAAATGACAAAGACATTCTTCCATTAAAAGATGTTTCATCAAAAATTGCTTTTTTAGAGATGGGAGATTCTAGTTCAGATGAGTTTTTTAAAATGTTAAACCATTACACTAAGGTTGATAAAGTCGAATACGATTCAAAAGCTGAATTGCTTAGAACATTAAAACCTTACAAAACTGTTATCGTAGGTTTTCATAAATCTAACAAGAGCCCTTTTGATCCATATAAGTTTAGTAAATCAGAAAGAGAAACACTCGAACTTCTTTCTAAGAACAAGAATGTAATTTTAAATGTTTTTGCAAAACCTTATGCTTTAATGGATGTTGATATGACTAATATTTCTTCAATTTTAGTCTCTTATCAAAATAACGTTACTGCTCAAAATAAATCTGCTCAAATTATTTTTGGAGCATTACCTGCTCTGGGTAAACTTCCAGTCTCTATAAACGAAAACTACCCTGTTCATACATCAATAACAACAAAAACCTTAGACAGATTAAGTTATGGATCACCTAGTAGTTTAAACTTTGATTTAGATAAGTTAAACTCTATTGATTCGTTTATTAAGGATGCTATAGAAAAAAAGATGACACCTGGAGCTCAGATCCTTATTTCAAGGAATGGTAAGGTGATTTTCAATAAAAACTATGGTTATAAAACCTATGATAAAAATGAACTAATTGATTGGGATAATCTTTATGATTTAGCCTCTCTTACTAAGATTTTGTCATCAGTTCCATTACTTATGAATGAGTTTGAAAATAAGACTATTGATGAAGAATCAACATTGTCTGACATTATTCCAGATTTAAATTTGGTGGATAAAAGGAATTTATTGTTAAAAGAAATGCTTGCTCATCAATCTGGTTTATATCCTTGGATTCCTTTTTATAAGGAAACTTTGGATTCTATAAATCATGATCCTTTAAGTAGTTTTTACAGTAAAAAAAAAACAATAAACATTCTATTTCTGTAAACAGAAACCTTTTTCTTAAAAATTCTTTTTTAGATACTATTAATAAGAGAATTATAAATAGTGAACTTTCACAAAACAAATCATATCTATATAGCGATTTACCTTATTATTTTTTTAAATATTTTCTTGAAAAAAAATATAACACTAGTTTAGATAAGTTACTTAAAAAAACCATCTTAGATAGCATAGGCGCAAACTATACAACCTACAATCCGTTAGAATTATTTAATAATAAAAAAATTGTTCCCTCTGAAATTGATAATTATTTTAGAAAAGACACTATTGTTGGTTATGTTCATGATATGGGCGCAGCAATGCAAGGTGGCATTGGAGGTCACGCTGGTCTTTTTTCAAATTCAAACGATGTTGCTAAAATTATGCAAATGTATATTCAGAACGGAAAATATGGTTCAAAAACATTTTTTTCTAAATCAACAATTGATTATTTTAACACTTGTTATTATTGTGCTGATGGAAATAGAAGAGGCTTAGGTTTTGACAAACCACAAATTGATGATAGTTCTCCAACTTGTGGGTGTGTTCCAATGTCTAGTTTTGGGCATTCAGGTTTTACTGGTACATATGTGTGGGGAGATCCTGAAAATAATATTGTATATGTTTTTCTTTCGAATAGAACTTTTCCATCAATGAATAACAGCAAGCTTTCTGACAATAATGTTAGAACCGAAATTCAAAGAATTATTTATGATTCTTTAAAATAATGAAAATGAAAATAGCTATTGTTTGTTATCCGACTTTTGGCGGTAGTGGTGTCATGGCAACTGAACTAGGAATGTCTTTAGTCAATCACGGTCATGAGGTCCATTTTATTGCGTATAAAAAACCTGTTAGATTAATTAATTTGAATCAAAAATTACATTTTCATAAAGTTAATGTCCCAGATTATCCATTATTTAGTTTTGTTCCATATGAACTTGCTTTATCTACCAAACTTGTTGATGTAGTTAAAAAAAATAGTATTAATGTTTTACATGTACATTATGCAATTCCCCATGCTTATGCAGCATATATGGCAAAAAAAATGTTAAAAGAGCAATCAATTAATATTCCAATAGTTACAACACTTCACGGGACTGATATTACTTTAGTTGGTAATCATCCCTCATATAAAACTGCAGTAACTTTTAGCATTAATAAATCAGATATAGTTACATGTGTTTCAAAAAGTCTAAAAGAAGATACTCTGGACCAATTTGATATTAAAAAAAATATTGAAGTAATTCCAAATTTCATTGATATTAATAAATATATTTTACAACAAGATTTGTGTTTGCATGAAAACCCAATTCAATCTAAAGAATTTATTATTTCTCATGTTAGTAACTTTAGAACAGTAAAAAATATTGCTAATGTTATTAAAGTATTTTACAATATTCAAAAACAATTTGAAGCCAAATTATTAATGATAGGAGAGGGGCCTGACAAACCATTAGCTGTGAACTTATGTAATGATCTAGGAATTTCTCATCTGGTTGAGTTCTTAGGAAATACAAATCAAGTTGAAAAAAACTTATGTCATTCGGATTTATTTTTATTACCCTCCTCTGCCGAGAGTTTTGGTTTAGCAGCTTTAGAGGCTATGGCTTCCAAAGTAGCAGTTGTTACATCAAATGCTGGAGGACTTCCTGAAATTAATATTAATGGTGAAACAGGATATGTTGAAAACTTTGACGATGTTGATAAAATGTCAAAAAAAGCAATATCAATTTTAAGTAATAGAAAAAAACTTGAAAAGTTCAAAAACAATGCCTTTTTAAAGGCTAAAGAGTATGATATTAAAAATATTGTACCGATGTATGAAAAAACATATCAAAAGGCTATAGACAGCGTTAAATAGATTCTTGAATTGAATCATATACCAATACTTTTTTCCATAGGTGTTTTGCTTCTCCTATAAAAATTAAATGAGCCGGCTCATCTTGATATATTCTTTGATCTTTGTAAGTATCGAAAGTAAATATCAAACAATAATTATAAGAATTATCAATTACTTCTCTTTTTTCAGTAACAGCTGGTTTACCAAGATGCATTTTATTTGCATATTGACTGTTTTTCATTAGTTTTTTTATAGCAGTTTCAAAAGTTTCAACATCTTTCAAATTTTCAGAATCATTTAACCAGAAATATACGCTATGAACGATTTTACCTTCAATTATTTTTGAATTGTTTTCTTTAGAGTTGTTGCAGCTAGACATAGTTAACACTAATATAATATATAGGAAATTAAATTTCATATTTAAAAATACAAGAATTTTTAATTTGGATGATATATTTTCTTAGCATTTTTATAAACTTCATTCTTATCAAATGTCATTTTTTTTGTTTCAAATTTTGAATACATTTCCATTTGATCCGTGTAATGTTCAGAATTTTCATGATCACTACTTCCATAAGAGATTACCGATTCAATTTCAGTTCCCTTTTCAGTGAATTTTGCAAATTGTATATAAGATTCTCCATGAGTTACTCTCATTTTTCCATCTTTATAGTTTGATGCATTCATTGCTGTTATTACATCTGGCATTCCCCAAATTGGTATTTCTTTTTTACCTCTTACTAGCTTTTGGAAATCACCAAGTTTTACTTTTGTAGTTTTAAAATTCTTAAGCATTTTTTCTTTAACCTCTCTTAAAACTTGTGCAATAATATCTTTGCTAAAATTTTTATTTATATATACCTTCCTGTAGTAATTGTTTAAATTATAATAAAACATTGCATATGTTCCCGCTCCAATAGATTCAATATTTGTTTTTTTGTCCCAGTTTTGTATTTCAATTAATAATTCCTTAATATCTGGATAATCATTTGGATTCATTTTAAAAAGATTGTTTACGTTCATAAAATTATAATTGAAGCGTTCTGGAAATGAATTATCATATTTAATTGCTTTGAATTTATTATAATCAATACTCTTATGATTATTTATTAGTTCAAATATTCTAGTACTTCTATTATTGTCATATTCTTCATAACCCATGTTTTTAGCATAATTTTTTGAATCAGGGTTTTCTGACACAGAAGTAGACTTAAATGGACTGTGATTGGCATTGTATACATAGCCAGATTTAGGACTAATTACCTGAGGAAGTTCTTCAGTTGTATAATATTCATTCCAAAGAGTTTTTTTTGTATTTCCAGGAACAATATTTTTCCAATTATATGAGTCGTTTCTTTTTGGAATAATTCCATTTGATATGTAAAAAATTGTATCGTTTTTATCAGCATAACCGATATTATAACCTGGAAGTTGATTCATTTTAAGAATATTATAAAACTCAGTAAAATCTTTTGCTTTATTCATTTTCCACCATTGCTCTAATCCTCTAACGTGAAATAAAGAAGCAGTTCTAACAGAATAAAAGCCATTCTTGTTTTTAAGAGTTGGTCCATATACACTTTCGTAGTATTTTCTTTTTACTTTAATGGGAATTCCTAAAATCTTAATGTATGCTTTAGCTTTAAATGTTTTTAATTTTAAAATTTTATCATCAAATTTATAACTATTCTTATCAACCATTTCTAACTGGAAAATATCAGTTTTGTCAGGATAGTTAACTGTGTGTGTCCATCCTAAATTTTCATTAGTTCCTGTTAGAATGCAAGGAGCACCTGCAAAGGTTGCCCCAATTATATTTGTTCCTTCTTCACTAACTAAATGCACTTCATACCATGATGTTGGACCATCAAGTGGCTGGTGAGTATTTATTCCTAAATAAGTTTCACCATTCTTGGTTAATTTAGTACTAAACGCAAATAAATTAGAACCAAGTTTATTCTCGTCTAGAAAAGAAATTTTTCGCGTGTTATTTTCAAATATTGATCTTATAGCTTTATCACCCTCACTTGAGATGAAAAGTTGTAAATATGAATACTTTAACATTTTTTTTGTTGTTATAGGGAATAACTTTTTTACCAATACTTGCTCAGGGTGCAATTCAGCAAATTTGTTAATTCCTTCAGCATAGGCCTCTGCTATTTTCATAAATTTTTTATCAATTGTATTAAACAGGCTATCAACTACATAGTCAGATCTAATTAATTGACTTATAAAATCTGCAGGAGCACCTTTTAGTCCAATATGTTTACTAAGAAGTCCATTTCCTGCTAAATAGGCTTCTTGAATAGTTTTGAAATCGTCCTCTGAATGTGCCCAGGCTAACCCATAGGCAACATCAGCATCTGTTTTACCATATATATGTGGAACACCATAGTTATCTCTGACAATTTCTACATCTGACGGATTTATTTGAGAATAACAGAAATTTAGAGAAAGCAAAAAGATTAAAATAATTTGGATATTTTTCATATGTACAAATATCCAATAATCATACCATTAATTAATAAACATAATTATTTAAAATTAAGTTTATATTAGTGGTGTATTTTTGAAATGATAAATTTTATAACAGGAAGAATTAAAGCTATTTTTTATTCATTAAAAGGTGCTTTCTTATTATTGAAAACCGAACATTCAATTCAGGCACAATCTTTTATTGCTTTATTATTTATAATTGCTGGATTTTATTTCGAAATTTCAGATACGGATTGGTTATTTCAAGTTTTAGCAATCTGTCTAGTCTTAAGTGCAGAATCTCTAAATACAGCTATCGAAAAATTGGCAGATTTCATACATCCAGATCACAATAAAAAAATTGGATTTATTAAAGATATTGCAGCTGGAGCTGTCTTCTTTGCTTCTGTTTTTGCATTTTTTACAATTTATTTTATATACTCCAATAAATTTTTCGATTTATAAAAAGTAGGGTATAACCGCTTTTCTTTTTTTAGGATAATTTTTAAAATTGTCTAGATACCATTTGTGATGTGCTCTTGATCTTGGAACGAGGTTACATATAGTCCATATTAAAAATGATATTGATCCTGGATTTAATGTCATTATTGCAAAACCTAACCATTCTATTATTTCTCCAAAAAAATTAGGACATGAAACATAATTAAACAGTCCTCCCTTAGGAATAATATATCCTTTTTGATTAGTTCTCAATTTAATAAGTATGTTATCTGATGAAACATTTATGTAAAATCCAATAAAAAATATTACAAATCCTATAATTAAATACAACTCTGAAATAGATTCAAATTTAATTAATGTTAAAAAATATCCATTTAATATACCATTCACCAAATTAAAGAAGAATGCTGAGGAAACTATAGCGATTGGAATTTTTTTACCTTTTGTTTTTATTCTAGAAGGGTATATTATAGTCCTATTAAAATAATGCAAAATCCAAAGAAATATAAATCCAATGCTTAATGTTATTTCCTCTGCAATTGTAAAATAAACTAGTGGGCAAGTAATAAGTGCAGGCAATTCCATTAATACCCATCCTGTTTTATTATCAATTGTTTTACCCCATTTTTTAGTTGAATGTTTTCCGTACGGAGCTTTGTATACCAAGTTTATTGGTAAAACTATCAAAGCTATCAGTATCCATATGTAAGTAATATTTGTAATTTCCATTTTTTAAATAAAAAAACCCGCCGTATAGCGGGTTTTTTATAAATATATCTTTGGTTAATTAGATATTAGTATCCGTAGTTTTGAACCATATTTGGATTCGCATTTCTCTCTGAAAGTGAAATTGGATATGCATAATTATACGATCCAAAAGTAGGTGGAGATCCAGGAGTTTTATCATCGTTCATCTGTTTCATTGAATCTATAAGCGGCATGTCCATTCCCATTCTAGTTAAGTCATACCATCTTAATCCTTCAAATGCAAATTCTTTTCTTCTTTCTAAAAGAATATTTTCAAGTGATGCAGATGCATAATAACCCGCACCTAAACCTCTAATTGCAGGAATATTGTTTAAATATGTAAGTGCATCAGCAGCATTACCAGCTCTTAAGCTAGTTTCTGCAGCAATTAAATGCATTTCTTCTACTCTAAAAAGAGTAACATTATCAGATCCGTTCATGGTAGGAAATTTACCTAACATTGATGGGTATCCTTCAGCAATACCAATCATATCTGAAGCAGCTCTAACATCGTCAACATCGTAAATATCTAAAAGATCCGGATTAGGTCCATCTCCAGTTAATATTCTTACATCTCCGTAAGTAGGCCCCCTTAAAATATTAGCTATTCCATTAATTGAATTATTATCAGTTCCAGAGAATGCTAATTCAAATATTGAATTAGATGCATTATCCGTTGCGAAAGACGCTGCAAAACCAGCACCTATGGCCGGACTTGCTCCAGAATTAGCAATAACCCATTTTGCTGCTGCGTCTGCAGTTGCATATAAACTAGGGTCAGCTGATCCAGCATATAAAGTTGCTCTTGCAAGAATTGCATAAGCACCCGCCTTAGACATATAACTTGTAGATGAATTAAATGAGTCGTTCATCATACTTATTGCACTTGTTAAATCTGCTGCAATATCACCAATATTAGAAACCACTGTTGCTCTAGCAGGCTCAAGATTTGCAGGATCTTTATAAGTTTTTACATAAGGTACACCCAAAGCATTTGCGCCACCTTGGCCACTTATAAAATGTTGCCCGTAAGCTTCAAGTAAATCAAAATGAGCTAATGCTCTTAATGCATGTGCTTGACCTTGAATATGTGTTATTCGAGATGCACTTCCAGTAAGACTTGATGTATCTGCGTTTATTACAATATTTGTAATAGCAATTACTCCATAAACAGTTGACCATGGACCAGCTCCATTAGAATTATAATCCATATCAGAATTAGCAAACCTTCCAGAATTCATATTGGAGTAGGCATTGTCAGTTCTAACATCTCCCATAACTATTTGATCTCTACCGTAGTATGCGGTTGCGGTCATTCTGTCGTATGCACTGTTTAAAACAAATGCAAGATCATCAGCTGAATTTATTCCGCTGTCCAAATCTTTATCTAAAGCTAATGTAGGCTCTAGATCGCTTTCACCACATGAGACTATTAGAGCTGATGCTGTGAATATTAATAAGTATTTATATATATTTTTCATGATATTAAAATTTTAGATTTAGTCCTAATGAAATAGACTTGATTATTGGAGTGTAAATATTCCATCCACCTCCAAATCCAACTTCTGGATCAAATGATACATCGTCATCTTTTATCCAAGTCCAAATGTTGGTTCCTTTAGCATTTAATTGAATACTGTCAAAGCCAAGTCTTTCAGATGCACTTCTAGAAACATTAAATCCTACAACTAAATCTCTTAATCTTACATAATCTCCATCATATAAAAATCTAGTTGAAGATGCTGAACCAGTAAGTGTTGAACTAGAACTCCATCTCATTTTAGGAACATCAGTAACATCACCAGGTTTTTGCCATCTTTCCATCAGTTTTTGGCTACCATTGTATGATAAAGTAGATCTTTGACCAGATTGTAGGTTATAACTTGCCCAGCTTTCCCATATCTTATTTCCACCAGAGAAATAAAAATTAGCATCAGCATAAAATCCACCCCAAGTAATTCTAGTTCCAAGTCCACCAGTATATTTTGGCATTCTAAGACCAACAGGAGTTTGTTCAGCATCATTCCAATTGCTTACTGTGCTCATATCATTATCAGCTGCTTGATCAGCTCCTTTATACCACATTGGAGTTCCATCATTAGAATTAACGCCAGCCCATTGTCTCATGTACCAAGTATCTATTTCTTCACCAACTCTAGTTCTGCTAAGGCCTCCATCTAAATTAATATCATTTCCATCAGCATCTTTTGCAAGGGCTGTAACTTTATTTTTGATATTAGTGTAATTAGAATAAATATTCCAGCTAAAATTGTCAGATTTAATAACGTCAGCAGAAATTTCTATTTCGATTCCTTTGTTTTCAACCTCACCAATATTTTTTACTTGAGAAGAGTGACCGGTTGTAAGTGAAAGTGGTACACTTTGTAATAAATCATTAGATTTTCTGTTAAATAAAGTTACAGAACCAGAAATTCTATTGTCTAAAATGGCGTAGTCTAACGCAAGATCACTAATCGTTTGTTTTTCCCAAGACAAAATAGCGTTTCCAAAGGAAGATGGAGCTACAGCACCATTATCTCCGTATGAACCGCCATAGCCAAATAGAGACTGATAAGAGTTGATCGCAACACTGTTTTGCCCTGTTTCACCAGTAGAAGCTCTAATTTTAAGAGTATTGATTATATCACTATCAGCCAAAAAATCTTCTTCGTCAATGTTCCAAGCAAGTCCTACAGACCAGAATTCTCCAAATCTGTAATCTCTAGCAAATCTTGAAGACCCATCTCTTCTCCACGAAAAGTTAGCTACATATTTATCATCATACGCATAATCAACAAGTGCTAAATAACCTAATTCTTTCCAGTCACTAAAATATCCGTATCCTGTTTCATTAGTATTGAAACTACCAACATAATAAAGACCATCAGCAGCTACGTTTTCACCACTAGCAGATAAGGAATCGTATTTGTTTTTTTGAAAACTCATTCTTGCCAAAGCAGAAACGTAATGAACATCATTAAATGTTTTACTCCATTTTAACGCATTAGCAAGCGCCCATGTTAAATTTCTTCTGTTTGATTGATAAGCATAACCATTTTCACTGACACCTCCACCGTGGTTTTTGTCTTCAAACCTGTGAGAATTCGTAATGTTATAATCTAATGAATAAGTTGAAGTAAACTTTAAGTTATCATTAAAATTATATCCAAAAGTTGAATTACTTAATGCTCTTGTAGCATCAGCTTTTTGAATGTTGTTTCTTGCAACATAAACTGTATTGAATATACTTGTCTCAAGGTTTATGTTAGGAGTTCCATCAGCATTAAATGGTTGAAATTGTGCTGGCATAAATATTCTAGTCATTTGAGGAGCAGCAAAGTAAGCTGAGCTCTCAAACTGACCATTTTGAATTGAATTTGCAACTCTTGTACTTGTTGAAAGTTCAACTTTTCCAGCGATTTTCTTATAATCAAATGCACCAGAAGTCATTTCATAGTCAATTCCAATTGATGTACCCATAGTTTTTCTATGACCTACAGAAAGTCTAAAGTTTTCAGTTGCATTTCCACCTTGAGCAGAAAAACTATATGTAGCATCTGGAGCATCTTTTACTTTTACAGCATTTTCCCAGTCACCATCAATTCTTCCTCCAGCATCCCATGTTCTGTAACCAGCTCTTCCAAGTATGTTGTTTGTAGCTCGTTCCTTCTCCCATCCAAAATCGTTTTGGATCATTTCAGCTGCTAATTCAAGTCTTTGTATTCCAGTTAGCATTGGACGTTCATCCACAGCGTAGTTTTGAAAACCATAATTAGTTGAAACATTATACTTAACTTCTCCAGCAGAACCTGTTTTAGTAGTAATAACAATTACACCGTTTGATCCTCTTGCACCATAAGGAGCAGTAGCAGATGCATCTTTTAAAACAGTAATACTTTCAATATCATTTGGGTTAATCATAGATAATATTCCTAATCCAGCAGTAGGTCCTACAGCTGTGTAAGAACCATTTACAACGGGAACACCATTAATTACAAATAGTGGAGCGTTTGATCCTGTTATCGATCCCTCACCTCTAATTCTAATTGAAGTTGGAGAACCTGGCGTTCCTGAATTACTAACAATTCTTAAACCAGCCACTCTACCTTGCAAGGCTGCAACAGGCGATGTTGTAGCTACACCTTCAATAAGTTCAGAGCCAATTACCACTGTACTACTTGTAGATCTTTTTAAATTTTTTGTAGTAATTCCAGTAACAACTACTTCTTCAAGCTCGTTACTTGAATTTAATTGAATATTAATTCTTCTGTCTTTTCCAACAGTAACGGTTTTAGTGTCAAAACCTACATAACTAAAGACTAATACGTCTCCAACATTTGCAGTAATTGAATAGTTCCCGTCAAAATCAGTTGTAACACCATTAGAAGTGCCATCAACTATAACTGTTGCTCCAGGGAGAGCAAGACTATTGTCATCAGCGACATTACCAGTAATGGTAACTTGCTGACTAAATCCCCAGAATGACACTAGCATAAGAGATAATGTCATCAAAAAGTTTAGTTTTTTCATATATATTTATTTGATTTAGCACAAATATGTTAAAATAATGTTAAGAATAAAAATTTTTAACGTTAAAAAACATCAATTTTAGCTCTTTTTATTATTTTCTTAATTTATGAGAATTTATAATTATACTTACTAGTAAACTAAGATTTAGGTAAGAATTTTTTATTTTTTTTGAGAATTTGATAAAATTATCTAATTTCAACTAAAATTAATTTATCAAAACAGCAAGCTTTAACATATTAAAGAATACAGAAATTGAAGGAGGAGTATCAATATCATTGTTTCCCTCTAATTCATCTGATATCATGTTTGAGTATAAAGCTTTAGCACCAAATTTTAGATTGTTAGATAATTTCAAAAGAAAAAAAATAACAGAAGAAAAATTTATTATTGAATATAAAGATATGCTTTCTGAGTTGGATGCAAATAGTGTTTTAGAACATATAAATTTACTTACTGCTGGTATAGAACCAATTTTAATGTGTAATTGTGCAAAAACAAAATTTTGTCATAGACATTTAGTTGCAGAGTGGTTAGAAAACAACACTGGGATTATTATTAATGAGCTTAATTATCCAGATTACAATAGAAAAAACGGATATCTTGTTAAACAGAAAAATCCTTCACTTTTTCCAGAATAAATTTTATTTTAAAACTACCTCAAATAAATACCTTTCAAAATCACTTTGATTTTCAATATGAGGAAGGTGACCAGAATTAGGTACTGTATATTCAAACCTGTTTGGAAGAAGCTTATTTAGTTTTTCTTTAATATCATTATAAACAACAACCGAATCACTATCTCCCCATATTGTATATACTTTTTTATTAGAATCGCTAATTTCTTTATTTTCTAAATCTAAGTTTGCATGATTTTTAACAGTGGAAATTAAAGCTCTTGCGAAACCCTTAAATTTTAATAATTCATCATATTTATCATCCCATTGTGGATAGTTTTCAGGATATTTGAAATCTAGTAATTGTCCAGAAGATATTGTAGGGTATCTATTTTTAATAAACTCATTTATCTCATCGTCAGAAATACTTTTATTAACATTATCCTTGTGACTATTAAAACTCGAGGCAGAAACATAAATCAGTTTCTCTACCATGTTGGGTTTTAAATCTGCTAATTTTGAAATAACTCTTCCACCATTAGATAATCCTAGAAATGTAGCCTTATAGATTTCAAGTTCTTGAAGAAGTTCTATGACTTGATTAGCAAATAATTCATCTGTATAATCTAAATTAGGATTATCTGAGAAACCTCTACCGTATAGATCTAGTTTAACAACCTTAAAACCTTTTTCTTTTGCCGTATTATATGTTTTATCCCATATGTAAGAAGGAACTGAAAACCCGTGAATAAACACTAATGTGTTTTCATTATGTCTATTATCAATTTGGTAATAAGTAAACCCCTTGCTTAGTTCAGCAAAATTTCCACTTTTTATTGTTTTTCTAAACGAATCATCCTTGATTACATATTCGTACTTAGGATTTAAACACGATAAGAAAAATGAGATAATTATTAATAAAAATACATTCTTAAGATTCATGGTTTATTATAATTAAATTTACCTTTACAATATATAATAATCTTATTAATTGAGTAATAGATCTTTAGGTTTTTTAGCTGCTTTTGGTGCAACATTAATATATGGTTTAAACCATACAGTTGCTAAAAACGTAATGCCAATCTATATCGGACCCTATGCTTTTATTCTTTTAAGAGTAATTGGTGCTTCAATATTATTTTGGACTGTTAGCTTGTTTGTTAAATCAGAAAAAATAGACAAAAAAGATTGGCCTCGAATAATTCTTTGTTCTTTTTTAGGAATGGTTATAAATATGCTAGCTTTCTTTAAAGGATTAGAATTATCTACACCTGTAAATAGTTCAGTAATGATTACCCTTTCTCCAATTATAGTATTTATTTTTTCAGCAATTTTATTAAAAGAAAAAATTGAAAGCATGAAAACTTTTGGAATAATTTCAGGTTTTATTGGTGCTTTAATACTAGTGCTTTATACAGCAAAAACAGGTGATAATGCTCCAAATATTCCACTTGGAAATCTTTTATTTATTGTTAACTCTTTTGCTTACGGTCTTTATTTGGTTTTGGTAAAACCACTTATTGCTAAATACAATATTATTACCTTACTTAAATGGTTGTTTTTATTAGGTATAATTATGAACTTTCCAGTTACAATAAGTCAGTTTTTAGAAGTTGACTGGTCAAGTCTTCCTTTAATAGACGCTATAATTCCAATGATTTTTGTTGTAGTTGGAACAACTTTCTTTACTTATTTATTTAATGCTTATGCTTTAACTAAATTAACCGCATCTTCTGTGAGCTCTTTTATTTATCTTCAACCAATTGTTGGAATTGTTTTCGCAATTTCTACTAAAAGTGATTCTTTAACTGTTGTAAGTGTTGTAGGGATGATTTTGATTTTTGTTGGAATTTATTTAGTTACAAAGCAAACTGCTAAAACTTAAATAGTTCTGAATATAATTTTAATACTTAAACATTTATAAACAAAAAAAGGCTGTTTCTACAGAAACAACCTTTGTCATTTATATTCCCAAAAAAAAGGGATTATAATAAAATCTGACTAAATTTAATTAGTCAATTTTCTTTACGTTGACAGCACTAAGACCTTTTGGACCTTCTTCTAATTCAAATTCAACTTTGTCGTTTTCATCGATTCTGTCAATTAATCCTGAAGCGTGAACAAAATGATCTTTTTCCACTCCTTCTTCCTTGAT
>ERZ651776.2371-NODE-2371-length-20527-cov-8.766699_pt1 | contig 20527 bp, 15 predicted proteins | sample MGYA00514761_ERZ651776 | MGnify/ENA metagenome assembly ERZ651776 | reverse complement strand
TAGAATTAAAACAATCTTATCATTCAAAGCGAGCTATAAATTTCTTCAGATTTAGTAGCGCATATAAAATCATTCATGTGCAGTCCTTTGATTTTATGAGACCACCATTCCAAAGATACCAATCCCCATTCAAGAGTAATTTTTGGATGATGGCCCTCGCTCTCTGCCAAATCAGCAATTAACTTCGTAAATTCCATAGCTGCTGCATAACTCTGAAAGGTGTATTTCTTGAGTAACCTATCCATGCTTGAATCCTCCACTGCCCAGCCATCAAGGTTCGCGAGCAGGCTATCTATCTGGTCCTTGGGAACAAGCGGAGCCCCTATCTCACATGCAGAGCAACTTTGTTGAGACAGATTGTTCACAGACCGCCCTTGGTGAGCTTTGCAGGATCCAGAAGTGCTTTCAGCTGGCTAATTGAAATACCAGTTTCTTCATGCGCCACATCAATAATTGCTCTGTTTTCTTTGTAAGCTTTTTTTGCTATTTTGGCTGCCTTGTCATAGCCGATTTCTCGATTTAAGGCGGTAACTAGTATAGGGTTCTTGCCTAATGATTCAGAGATATTGGTTTCGTTCACTCTAAATGTTTTGATAGCTTTGTTTGCTAAAAAGGGCATGACATTGGCCATCAATGTAATACTTTTAAGTAAATTGTATGCGATCACTGGCAGCATGACGTTGAGCTGAAAATTGCCTGACTGGGAGGCAATGGAAACGGTCACGTCATTGCCCACAACATCTGCGCAAGCCATGGCCACTGCTTCAGGCACAACGGGGTTAACTTTGCCTGGCATGATGCTGCTTCCAGGTTGCAAAGCCTCTAATTCAATCTCACCCAGACCAGTGAGCGGTCCGCTATTCATCCAGCGCAAATCGTTTGAAATTTTAGTCAGAACTAAGCTTAGGTTTTTGACGCTAGAAGATAATTGGGCGGCTGCATCCTGCGAGCTTAAGGATTTAAAGTAATTAGAAGAAGTTTTTACATTAAGCTTAGAGAGTTTTTTAACCTCAACAGCAAAAATGCGACCAAAATCTTTATGCGCATTGATCCCGGTGCCAATCGCTGTACCGCCTTGAGGAAGGTAAGACATCTCTTTGACGGCAGCTTGAATGGATTTTTTTACAGCTTTGAGCTGGGCTGACCACCCAGATAATTCTTGAGAAAAATCAATTGGCATTGCATCCATGAGATGTGTTCTACCTGTCTTAACCTTGCCTTTGAGGGATGATCCTTTTTTATCTATGGTCTTAATTAAGTGCTCTAGAGCAGGTAATAATGAGTGCTCAGTATCCAGCATGGATGAAATACAAATGGCGGTAGGGATAACATCATTACTGCTTTGGCTCATGTTGACATGGTCATTGGGGTTTATTTTAATTCGAGCTTTTTTGGAGGCAATCGTAGCAATGACTTCATTGGCATTCATGTTGGTGCTAGTGCCTGAGCCAGTTTGAAAGATATCCAGTGGAAAGTGATCATCGTGCTGTCCTGCTGCAACCTCTTTTGAAGCTAGCTTAATTGCAGAGGCCTTTTTGGCATCAAGCAATTGAAGCTTTTGGTTTGCTGTGGCTGCTGAGAATTTAATAATTCCAAGGGCTTGGATGAAGCTGCGCCCGAATGGAAAAGCAAATCGAATCCCGCTAATATTAAAATTCTCCAAAGCGCGTTGAGTCTGAGCACCCCACAGGGCTCCCTCAGGCACCTTCACCTCGCCCATCGAATCTTTTTCTATTCTGTATTTCATAATTAACTCCTTATCCTCTATACTTATTTTACACTTTTTACTCGATTTATAACTTTTAAAATGGCAATAAAAATAGATACAACTAAAGGTAGGCTCCCTCCAAAACCCAAAGGCCTTGAGATGGTTGAATGCAAAACTATAGAGGAAACTCGAAGGCAGCAGCTAGAAAAATTAACCGCAGGCTTTAGATTGTTTGCTTATTTTGGTTACGATGAGGGTGTCGCAGGTCATATCACGGTGAGAGATCCAGAGTTTCAAGATCATTTCTGGGTGAACCCAATAGGGATTCACTTTAGCCAAATCAAAGTATCAGATTTACTTTTGGTTAATCATGATGGGGAAGTGGTGCAGGGAGATCGGCCGGTTAATGTGGCGGCTTTTGCCATTCACTCACGATTACATCAAGCCAGGCCCGATGTTAATGCCGCGGCTCACTCTCATTCCATGTATGGAAAAACATTTTCTACTTTTGGAAAATTATTAGACCCAATTTCTCAGGACTCTTGTGCATTTTATGAAAGACAAGCCATTCATAACCATTTTGCAGGCGTCGTAGAGGAAACTGAAGAGGGAGATAAGATAGCTTCTGCATTGGGGGACAAAACAGTCCTTTTTATGCAAAACCATGGAATCCTAACCACAGGCACCTCAATTGATGTGGCCCTTTGGTTCTTCTTTTCACTAGAAAGATGCTGTCAATCTCAACTCATGGCCGATGCGGCTGGAGCGACCACGCTCATACCTCACGAAACAGCCATTAAAACTCGAGAATTCATAGCCAATGACTTTGCTGCATGGGCAAGCTTTCAGCCTTTGTACGACATGATCGCCGAAAAAGAGCCCGATCTATTTGACTAGCTCTTAGCTGCCAATAATTGCTTTAGTTTCCAAACATTCGTGCATGCCTGCCAAACCATGCTCTCTTCCATTGCCCGATGTTTTAAAGCCACCAAACGGTGCTGCAGGACCCCTGCTACCTCCGTTAATACTAATTTGGCCAGCGCGAATTTTTCTAGCTACAGCTTTTGCATGGTCCGCATCGCCTGATTGAACATATCCTGCTAGCCCATAAGGAGTATCATTTGCTATATCGATTGCCTCTTCTTCGGTTTCATATTTAAGAATACATAGCACGGGCCCAAAAATTTCTTCTCTTGCAATAGTCATGTCATTAGTCACATTACCAAAAACTGTTGGCTTCACAAAGTAGCCTTCGGTTAAACCATCAGGCTTTCCTGGACCCCCAGCAACGAGAGTTGCGCCTTCATCAAGGCCAATTTGAATCATTCGTTGAACTTTCTCGTATTGGGTTTTATTAGAGATAGGGCCAATGCTAACGCCCTCCATCTCAGGCGGACCAACTACTGTTGCATTGGCTGCAGCAGCTGCTGCTTCCAGTGCAGCGTCGTAATTTTTAGAGGACACAAGCATCCTGGTGGGCGCATTGCATGATTGGCCTGTGTTCATAAAGCAATGATTGGCCCCTGCAGTAACAGCTTTTTCTATATCAGCGTCATCCAAAACAATGTTGGCTGACTTGCCACCTAATTCTTGAGAGACTCTTTTTACAGTTGGAGCTGATGCAATCGCCACTGCTACGCCTGCGCGAGTTGAGCCTGTGAAGTGCATCATATCAATATCTGGATGTTCGGATAAAGCAGCCCCAACGATCGGACCCATGCCATTTACCAAGTTAAATACTCCTGCTGGCACTTTTGCATCGTGCAAAATTTCAGCAAAAATAATACCGCATAAAGGCGTTATTTCGCTTGGCTTCAATACCATGGTGCAGCCTGATGCAATGGCAGAGGCAACTTTGGTACACATTTGATTCATTGGCCAGTTCCAAGGCGTGATCATACCCACAACGCCGATTGGCTCTTTTCTAATTAAATAATTATTTTCTGTGCCTTCAAATTCGAATGATCTTAAAACCTCTAAGGTATCCTTGAAATGGGACAGTCCAGCGGTCACTTGTGCCATCTGAGAAAGCCACAAAGGAGCTCCCATTTCTCTGGAGATTGTTTGCGCTAATTCTTCTGAGCGCTTTTCGTATTCAACTATAATATTTTCAATAATTGCAACTCTGTCTTCTTTGCTAGAAAAACCAAAAGACTTGAATGCATTTTTAGCAGCTGCAACAGCGACATCCACATCTTCTTTTGTGCCAGCGGCAATCGTGCCAATTACTGACTCATCGGAAGGGTTGATGACCTCTATAGTCTCCAAGCCCACAGGGTCAATCCATGCTCCATTGATATAAAACTTTAATAGATTGTCCATCATTTTAATCCTCAAAAAAATTGAAATTAATTATAACTGAACTTCTTTTACTATAACTAGCATTTATTTTAAGGATAAAGAATTTATATAGTAACGGCATCTCTGGTTTCTTTAAAAGCAATAATGGCCCGTTGGCGAGACTCTTTTAAATCCAAGATAGGTTTTGGATAATCTAACTCGCTAAATAGATCTTGGGTTGGTTGATGGATATTTTTTATGGAAGCATTGGACAGCTCTGGTATAAATTTTTTAATGAATTCGCCAGTAGGATCAAAGTTTTGAGATTGTGTAATGGGATTAAAGATTCTGAAATATGGGGCTGCATCTGTCCCGGTAGAGGCGCTCCACTGCCACCCTCCATTGTTTGAAGCAAAGTCTCCATCAATTAAGTGTTCCATAAAAAATTGCTCTCCAATGCGCCAATCATGGAGCATATTTTTTGTAAAAAACATTGCGACAATCATCCTCAGGCGATTATGCATCCACCCCTCTGAGAGCATCTGTTTGATGGCCGCATCAATAATGGGAAACCCAGTATTTCCACTCTTAAAAGCCTCAATCTCAGAGCTGGAGTGTCGCCAGGGAATATCGCGCGTGTAATCTTGAAAAGGCTGATTACAACTTACCTTTGGAAAAGAATGCATGATATTTCTATAGAACTCTCTCCACACAATCTCATCAACCCACCTGCAGATACCAATATTGCCGGATATAAACTCAAAGTTATTTAATTTAAGAGCCTCCAAGATACATCTTCTTGGAGAAATGATACCTAAGGCTAGGTAGGCTGAGATGCGACTAGTGCCATCTACAAATGGAGTATTTCTAGATTCACTGTAGTTATGGATTTTGTGCTCCATGAATTGTTGAAGGCGAGCTAGGGCATTGGCTTCGCCAGCTGGCCATGCATCCATATCTACCTGATGATTTTTTTTAATAGTTATTGCAGAAAGATCGCTAATGAGATTAGTTTTTTTGAGTGGCTTGTCTACTTGATGGAGGTCTAAAAAATTCATAGAGAAATTCTCAATCCACCTTCTCTTAAAGGGAGTAAAAACTGAGAAAGGTTTATCCTGCCCAGTTCTCAAGAAGCCAGGCTCATAAATCACCTGGTCATGATGTCTGGATACTTGAATGCTATTTGTCCTCAATAGCATCTCTACCTCATCATCTCTTTTGTTTTCATTCACCCCAAATTCATTGTTCCAATAGCATGAGTGAATTTGATGAGTTGTAACAAATTCTTGCAAGTCATCCGAAAGGACTTTAAAAGTATCAGTCTGCATAATAATTAAGGGTATGTGCAGCTTCCTCAATTGTTTTTCTAGGATAGTAAGATTTTGAATTAAAAAATCTTGTTTAACATTAGATTCATGATGCATATTCCATTGTTTTTGAGAGAAAATGTAGATACCAATAAGCTCATCACAAGACTTAGCCGCTTCTAGCAAAGCTGGGTTGTCGTCAATTCTCAGGTCTGTTCTAAACCATATTAATCCTTTCGCCATTTGACCATCCTCATTAATTTTTTTACCAGCTCTTGGCAATGCTTTGTAATTCTTGAATTTAAATTTTTCTTTAATTTAGGCTCAAAGTCATTGCGAGGTGACTGTAACTGTATCTAGCAGGTGCATATCAAGAGGCTAAATGCTTATTTGTAAATAAGGCATCCACTCTATAATCAGGTTGCATGTTGGTAATAGAAGCTGCTCCCCCAGCTGCTTTAACTATTGCCGCGCCAGCTGCAACATCCCACAAAAAAATTCCATCTTCTTTGTAGGTGTCTGCTTTTCCAGCTGCAACATAAATAGATGCCATCGCTGCAGAGCCAATCATTCTAACTTTTTTCCATTGCTGAAAATCATGAATCATCTGTTTGAACTCACTATCTAAGTAAGAAGTTTTTGCGGGGATGCCGGTAACTAAGGTTGACTGGCTCTTCTCAACATAATCAGAGACGTTAATCTCAACCTCATTTACGAATGCCTTGCATTCCTGATGCCCGTAATATAAGTGATCATGGTTAAAATCATAAATTACTCCAAGAATGGGAGTTGTATTTTGCATTAGAGCAATAGAGACACAGCTAATCGGAATATCTCTTAGAAAATTTGAGGTGCCATCAAGGGGATCAACCACCCAGTAAAATTCGCCCATATGGTTGCTGAGACCCGTTTCCTCTCCTAAAATAGAAAATGTACTTTGGGAGCTTAGGCTTTCTTTAATTATCTGTTCTGTATCGGTGTCCAATTGGAGTTTAAGATCTCTTCCTCGGTTTAGTAAAATCTTTAGCTTTTTGCCCTGATTTTTCAAGAGGTATTTGCCACCTTTTAAGGCTGCAGATTTTGCAATATCTAACCATGCATCTAATTCAAGCATGTAAAAATTATTTCGAGTAAGTCATGCGATAAATAACATTTGCCTTATCATCTGATATTAATAAGCTGCCATCAGACAGAACTAATGGTGCTGATGGCCTGCCAACAACCGTCTGCCCCTGAAGCCATCCAGTAATAAAATCTTCAGCAGAGGTAACTTCCCCAGCATCATTTAAGACTACTCTCAGAACTTTGTATCCAACTTTTTCAGAGCGGTTCCATGATCCATGCAATGTAATAAATAAATTGTTTTTAAATTCTTGCGGAAAATGAGAATCGTGATTGTAAAATGCGATGCCAGTAGGTGCTACATGAGCACCGAGCTCAAGGATAGGATCTACATAATCATAGCCAGAGTTTAGCTCACCAAACTCTGGATCTTTAATACCAATAGCATGCTGAAAAGGAAAGCCATAAAATAAGCCATCTTTATCCACTCTATTCAACTCACATGAAGGGCTGTCATCGCCAAGCCAATCACGGCCATTATCAGTAAAAAATAATTTTTGCGTAACAGGATGAAAGTCAAAGCCCACGCTATTTCGAACACCTTTTGCCACATACTCCCATGCGTTGTCTCGAAGCCTAAGGATAGAGGCGTACTTAGGATTATCAGAAAGGCAAATATTGCATGGCGCTCCAATATTAGTATAAAGATCCCCTATTAAATCATGCCGCAACCATTTCCAGCCATGCCATGCATCATCAGGCAAATCATCTGTAACCAAAATTTTCTCAGGCAATCCAGTTTGATTAGTCTGAAGCCAGCTCTCAATATCTTTAATTTTCCATATTTTACTAATTTCTGAAAAATATAAATCTCCTTCAAAAATGCTGACTCCTGAGGAGTCAGTCAAGCCTTCTGCCAGAACTCTTTTGGAATCCGCTTGTCCATTCCTATCAGAATCAAATAATGCAACAATTTGGCCGCCTCGCTCACCAATGAATATAGTTCCCTTGCTGCCTTCTGCCATTTGCCTGGGTCGATCTAGCTCTTGCGCAAACACTGCTATTTCAAAGCCCTCTGGAACATTTAAAAATTGAGAATCTGATGCAGCAGCATTTAAAGCGAAGGTGGCAAGCATTGCTAAGTGTGCAATAAAGTATGTGTGTTTCATTTATTTACCTACTAAAAATAAAAGTCAGTTAGAATTAGCAATATGTTGTTCAGTATAGCAGTCACCTTATTATTTTTAAGTTTTTTTGCTTCGGTTGCTTTAACAGGATTTTTTAGAGACATTGCCAAAAAAAGAAATATACTTATTGATATTCCCAATAAAAGTAGAAAATTTCATTTTAGGCCCACCCCACTAGTGGGAGGCATTGCGATTCATTTTTCAATGCTGTTATCAACTCTCTTAATGCTATTTTTGGTTGATTATAAGTATGATTTTAAGATTGAAGGATTGGATTGGCTAAAACCCTCAGCTCCTGAATTTTTTAAAACAAGCTATTCCCAGAAGATTTCTGTAATTGATGCTCAGGGTCAAGGAGTTGAAAGTTATAGAATCAATTTAACCACCCAGGAGACATCTTTAGATGACCCTCCATCCTTCGATGCCAACATTGGATCATCGCCAGACCAGTTACAAATTATTCAGATAGGCAGCAAAACATTTCAAGTGCAGATGGCAAATGGTATCTCAAAATCATTTGAGGTCACCGAAGAAGGTATTATGGAGGTTGGATTTAATGGAGAATCCTTAGGTGAAGCCATCAATATAAGAAATTCTGAAGCAAGCTTCTATGTATTCTCATCTTTTACCAGTGCGTTTATTCTAATAGCTATTTTATTACAAGCCTTTACTCTTATTGATGATGCTTATGGCATTCGACCTGCAAAGAGGCTTCTAGGCCAATCAATTGCTGCCTTGGGTATTATTGTCTTTGGTAATATTTTTGTCAGCTCTTTGGGTGGTGAAATCCTAGGCATCAATCTTTACCTAGGATCCTGGGGAATCCCTTTTACAGTAGTTGCAGTGGTAGGAATGATCAATGCTTTCAATATGATAGATGGGATTAATGGTCTGTGTGCGGGGTTGGCATTAGTTGCCATCGGGGCACTTCAAGTTGCCTCAGGATTCAACGTATCTAACTACTCGCTGATCATTGCAATGGGAAGCATTGTTGGATTTCTTTTTTATAATTTAGGATTTCTTGGAACTAAAAGAAGGGTCTTTTTAGGAGATAATGGTTCAACATTTCTAGGTTTCTTGGTGGCATGGACTTGCATTAATTACTCCCAAGGAGAAGAGAGCTTAATAATGCCTGTGACCTGTTTATGGATTGTTGCCATTCCTTTGCTAGACTGCATCGGTGTGATGACTCATAGAATTACGCAAGGCATTCTCCCATTTAATGCTGGAAGAGATCATATTCATCATAAGTTACAAGACTATTTCAGCAGTTCATTGAAAACATTGATTGTCTTGTGCGGAGCAGGTATATGCCTTGCATCAATTGGCATAGTGATTGAGAAAGCCACTCAATCATCTGAAATATCATTGCTTATATTTCTTGCTGTGGCTGCGTGTTATTATACTGCTTCCAATAGATTATCAAATAAAATAGTAGTAGATGTTTAAATTGCTTTTCTCTAAAAAAGATTCCATAGATAAGCTTGGCTTTCCTGAGTTTGATATTGCTTTGCGATTAATGTTTGAGATGGCCATGAGTGATGGTCATCTTGATAAGGCAGAGCTCGAGTTGCTTAAAGATAGGGTTCGAGAGATTGCGCCACAAGAAACAGCTGCATCAACCGTTATTAAAACAATGATTGATCAGTCAATGGAGTCTGTGTCACTCTACCCAACAATCAAAAAAATCAATGACACCTACCAGAAAGAAGAGAAAAAAGAACTTTTAAGAAAACTATGGGCATTAGTTGCTGTGGATAAGATTGTTGATCCCTACGAGGAAGGCTTATATTTTCAAATAGCTGATTTAATTTATGTTGAAAGAGCTAAGGCCAATCAGATCAAACAAGAAAACTCCTAAGGTTTATTTAAATAGATGGGTGAAGACCAGGCACGCTCTTCTATTGATCCGAGGCAATCATCCGAAAGCTCGGTTCTAAAACTTCCTTTGCATAACTTAAAGTCTTTATCGCCAGATTGAAATTGCTTGCCATTAATCGCAAGGGTTGACTCCTGGACAGCTCTGACATAATACACGCTATCTCTCGAGTAATTTTCATCCTCAAATTCAATTGAACATTCGCTTTGACTTGAGCAAGAAATGGTCTTCCAAGCATCCTGGATTAGAGGGCTAATCGCCTCGCCAGCATAAGATTGGGGGGTAATCTTAACAATCTCGATCCTGTCAATGATATGTCTTTCATTGGAAGGGTTGTAGCATTCACCTGCGCATAAATACTCTAATCTTTCTGGGGACAAAGAATCAATTGATTCTAATGGGCAGCCTTCTTTTTGCTTAAAGCTACCCGCAGCTCTGACCATAAATCTTGGATTCTGGCTCATAGTAATCTCCGAGCCCATGGGCTGAATACCATCCGGGGAATTAATAATATCAAACCAGAGAAGAATCCTCGGGCCACTTGTTCCATAAACATTTTTATTTTTAAGTGCAGCCCAAATCTGATCATTGCTCCTGCCCTCTGAATGAACGGCTAAAATTCCACCTGGATAGACAAAACTAGAAACTCTCTCGCTGTCTGGCGAAGCCTCTCCTGGAATAATTTTTGGAAGCTCAGGAAAATTTGGGTCCTCTGCTTCATTCTGGTATTCCCACATCTTAGATTTAACACCAGTTGCAAAGGTCATCTTTCTTCTTTCGTATTGTTTGTATCCAGTGCCAGGCCTGGCAGTGTGATCATCGGTTGAAGCAATAAATCCAAAATTGTATCGCTGAGGAAAATCTTTGCCGTTATCAAAGTTAGAAATGGCTAAAGCATACTGAGCAGACTGCTTGGGGCGGTAATTAAATGCGGGTTTAAAACAATCAGTGCATTGATCGCAATTAAGCCATTCTTCAGGTTTCGCTTCAGGAAACACCATATTGGTATAAGGCCCTCCAGCGAGGGCATATTTTTTAGCCAGCTCTACTCTTGCGGAACATTCTGCGTCAGACAAACCATCACAACGTTTTTTTTGCAGTTCCCCTGCTTGCCAGCAACATGGAAGAAAGTCCTCTGTGGGCTCTGGGCAGCTCATAGCACCATCTTGCAAAAAATTTGCAGAAGTAATTTCTCTAAATTCCTCGCTATTGCCATGACCAGACATGATCTCCAAAAGAACTTGCTTGCCAGGATCATGACCCTGGTCATTCAAGCGATTATCCCATGAGGTGCCATTTGGCACATGGAACCCCCAAGACTGGCCATGAGGAATAACAATAGGATCTGAGCCCCATTCATCTAGTTTTGCAAATAGCTCATTCGGGGTTTTTGCATACTCATAGCAGTCTAGTGGCAGAGCAGTAGAATCAATGCCATCTTCACAAAAAGGTAGACTGCGAACAGTTTCAAGCAACCAATTTAAATCAGAATACCTTTTAAAGTTTAATGGATCGATCCATCGAGCTTTGACTGCTTGCTGAGTGGTATCAAAAACTCCAAGCCCGGAATTAGGGGTTCTGGAGCCGATAGGTCTTGCGGGAAGATCCTGAATATCCTTAAAAATAACATTTCTATGCCCCCAATGATTTTCTGGCGTAGTTCCAATCTGAGTCCATTCCCATCCAGGAAAAACAACCAAATCATTGGTCAGAGGGTCATCATTGGATACATTGCATTGCTGAACGATCTCTTTCTGTTCTCGCCAATGATCAGGAGTCAAGCTTTCAGCATGATCATTAAAGCTAAAAAAATCTAAATTTGCACAATATCTTGCAAAATCACAGGCCATCGCACTGTCATGAATGCCTTGCAAGCCCATCATGGGTAATTCTAATGTATATGCATCGATAGAATATGTGGTGTGAACATGTAGGTCTCCAAAAAGAATTTGAGATGTGTCGCTAGCAGAATCTTGCAGCAAATTATCCTTCGTTTCAAAAAATCTTGCATCCTGCTGATAGATCGAATCACTAGATCTAGGGGCACCTTCGATGTTACCAGGCGGAACATCTGAACCGCACCCTGCTAAAAATACTAAAGAACAAAATACACTTAAAACTCTGTGATTAATCACCATAAACTGACACTGATCCATATTGGGCAATCAATTGATCCTCAATTTTTTTTCTTTCAGCATTAATATCAAACTTGGCACATGCCCCTTTATTCCATTTAGCATATACATCCTCAAGAGGATCTCCAATGTTTTCTATGGTTTCTCGCACCAACAAACATTTTTCAAGTAAGCTTCCAACCGCTGATAGTTGAATGCTATTTAAAAGATCTTCCATAGAGAGCATGTCTTGCTCCATGCTCAAGGCGTTATTATTATCCAATTTCATAAAGTATCTTTTTTCACTCTTAAATTTTTTCCATGGGATATTCTTTCCGGTATCTGGAGCTCCAGACCTAGCAAAGGATGCCCATGCATTCATCATGGTCGATTGCATTTGATTTCTTAGGTCTCCTTTCGGATAAACAAATCTGCCGATAGGACCAAATTTAAAATCTCCAGTAATAAATGAGATTTCGTAACCATGAGCAGCGCCTACTAAAGATGGAAAGTCAGCAAAGTAAGAGTTCTTTTGATCATCCCAATCAAATCTATAGGAATATAAAGATTGATACCCCGCATTCTCCAGCCCCATTAAAGGCTCATCCACACCTCTAAGTTTCCAGCCCTGAGAACGAGTCTTGACCCATAGCTTATATAAGTCTTCTCTTTTAAATTCTACCTTTGGGATCGGAATAAGTTTTGTGAGTGGAAAGGATGCTTTAACAAAATATCGATTTGCCCCTAACCATAAAGATAGCTCATCTTTGTTAGCACCAGCCATCACAGGAATATTTTTGCTATTAGCTGGATCATTTAAAGCAGCTTGAACGCCCTCTAAGGGAATAACTAGACCATCTCTAGTAACTAGCGGAAGTCGATCGTATGTATCATCTGCAATTCGCTTGTAGGTTGCAAGCAGCTCCTTCCCATTAATAGATCTTAAATAGACCTGATAAGATTCTCCATATTGCTGAGGGTCCTGTAGGTATAGTTTTTTAATGTCTTGGTAGGCCTCACTATTATGCTGTTGCAGAATATTGTCTGAGCCCAGAACATTGATTGTTTGATTGCTCCCATTTACGCCCATGCCTTCTTGCAAGGTGGAACTTGTGGTGTAGCCAGACTGAGAAATAGCTTTATGAAATAGCCCTTGGCTTACCGGAGAAGCAAGCAAAGTTAAGACATTATGCCCTCCAGCTGATTCACCGAAGATGGTCACATTATCTGGGTTGCCGCCAAAGCTGGCTATATTCTTCTTTACCCAACGTAATGCCTCAATAATATCAAGGGTTCCAAAATTAGATGTTTGATCCATACCTTCTTGGAGATCCTGAATGCCTGGATGGGTGAACCAGCCCATTGGACCTAAACGATAATTAATTTTGACAATAACTACCTGCTGCTCTTCTACTAAAGCAGAAAAATCATAGTAATCTTTAATGCCAGATGTATTGCCGCCGCCATGGATCCAAAACATGACTGGCAAGGAATTATTTGAACTATTTTCTGGGGCTTGAATGTCTAAATACAAGCAATCTTCCTGGCCCACAATCCCCTTCCCTGATATTCCTGCATAAATACTTGGCTCTTGCAGACATCCATTTCCATCTTTTGCAGAGAGAATTGTTCCCTGACCTTGGTATGCTCGAGGAGCGCGCCATCTTAAATCGCCAATAGGAGGTAAAGCATATGGAATATCCTCCCATGAAATAACTTTCTGACTAATACTCCCTTTCACAATCCCTGTGGAGGTGCTGACATTTTGGGTATCTTGAATGCTACTGATCCCTGCGCATGAAAGGAACAATATACTGAAAGTAATACTAAGGGGTATATTGAGATTTACAAAAGTATGATTTAGAGTCATGAAGCAATGTTATATTTAAAATATTATTATAGTGCCTTAGCCTAGACTCTAAATAAATATGAACAAATATTTCTCTATTAATTGATTAGATGCAATGATCTACAAAATTAAATAGCTATGTAGCCTATTATTAGTACGTGTTATTTTCTATATTATTACCATTTATAGATTAATTCGTAGAAATAAATATTATTCTTATGAAAAACAAAGTTGAATCTATCTTGTAATAATGAAATCATTAGTAAAGTAAGTACAGGAGATTTTAACTATGAACATGGTAGCAACAAAAGAAAGAACAAATATAGAACTTCATAATGAGTTGATTAAAAAAGCAGAGGCATTAATTCCTGTTTTAAAGGCTCGCTCAGATGCCGCAAATGAAGATCGCAGAATACCAAAGGAAACCATAAAAGATTTTAAAGAAGCTGGTTTCTTCAAGATACTTCAGCCAAAGCAGTATGGTGGCTATGAACTAGACCCGCACACTTTTTCCGAAGTTCAGCTCAGAGTCGCCCAAGGCTGCATGTCAACGGCGTGGGTGCTTGGTGTGGTTGGCATTCATCCATTTCAACTTGCTCTTTATGATGATAAGGCGCAGCAAGAAATTTGGGGGGAGGATGTTGATACACTAGTTTCTTCTTCATATGCTCCCATGGCGAAAGTCACTCCAGTGGATGGTGGTTTCAAAGTTTCCGGTCATTGGCAGTGGTCAAGCGGATCAGAACATTGTGAGTGGGCATTGCTGGGTGGCTTAATTTTTCCTCCAGAAGGTGGGGCGCCAGAATATAGGACATTTTTGCTGCCAAGATCTGATTATGAAATTAAAGACACATGGTATTCAATGGGCCTAAAAGCCACTGGCAGCCAAGATGTGCATGTTGATGATGTCTTTGTTCCTGAATACAGAACACATAAACAGTCTGATGGTTTTAATCTTACTAATCCAGGTTATGCGGTAAATAAAAATGATTTATTTAAAATTCCCTGGGGTCAACTATTTGTTAGGGCTGTCTCCACTCCAGCTATTGGTGCAACAAAAAAAATGTTAGAGCTATTTATTGAAGGTGCTAACGGCAAAGCTTCAAGTGATCCAGCTAAATTAGCTGGAGACACTCATACTCAGAGCCTAATTGCTGAGGCCTCTTCAAAAATTGATGCGCTTGAAACTGTGATGTTTCGCAATTATGACGTCATGGTTGAAAACGCTGGTAATCAAGGCGGAATTGCTATGATCGATAGAGTGAAATTTAGATACGACGCCTCACTTGTGATAGAGAAGTGTTTGGAGGTGGTAGATAAGTTATTTTCAAATGCTGGTGGTGGTGCTGTCTTCAAGGGGAGCGATATACAGAAAATTTTTCTTGACGTGCATACCGCAAGAGCCCATGTTGCTAATAATCCCACAAGCTTCAGCAGAAACTATGGTGCAATGCAATTAGGAGTTGAGAACAGCGACTTCTTTGTCTAGCTGCTAAATATGATAGCCCCCGTCTACGGGAAGACAATGACCAGTAATGTATCCAGCCTTGGAGGATGCTAGGAACACTGCTGTATGAGCTACCTCCTCGGGGTAACCAAATCTCTTGAGGGCCAGGGTGTTGAGAACAGACTCATGCCAGGCATCATCAAAAAATGTATTATTTTCCTCTCTTAGGCGATGGAAAATTCCGGTATCTATAACACCCAGAGCAATTGAGTTAGCCCTAACTCCATTTTTACCTTCTTCTTTTGCTATACCCTTAAGTAGATGCTCAATAGTAGCTTTTGGCGCAACAGATAAAACATCGCCTGGAGGATACTTAAAGAGACCAGCGGAGCTAATAAAAACCATAGAGCCCTCAGAAGCCCGAAGATGCGGCAGACCAGACTTAACTAGGTTAAAAAAACCATTTACATCAGCATCCATCACGCTTTTCCATAAATCGATATCTATCTCGCCAATAAACTTTTGAGGGATATCAAAGCCTGCTGCATTTACAATGGTATTAATGGATCCAAATTTTTCAATGATCTCATTCATCACGCTATTAACTGAATCTGACTTGCTATTATCCAGCTGAAAAACTTGAATGCCTCCATCAATATTCTTAGCAATATCCACTGCGGCTTGCTCATTTTTATAATAGGTAATAGCAACTTTAGCGCCAGCATTAACAAATTCTTTTGCGCATAACGAGCCTATTCCTCCGCTCCCGCCAACAATCAGCACGCACCCTGTTTGAAAATTCTTATCGATCATTGAAATTTTGCCTCCATTAATACAGCATCCCCTAATGCAGCACCTAGCTGGGTTATAAATTGCGCAGCATAAACACCATTAATCACTCTATGATCATAGCTCAAGGAGAGTGGTAAAAACTCCCTAGATTCAAAGCCTTCATTTTTAACGACCACTTTAGAGAATGTTTTAGATACTCCTAGAATACCAACTTCTGGAGGATTAATAATTGGTGTAAAAAATTTTCCTCCAATGGCCCCTAACGAGCTAATAGTAAAAGATGAGCCTTTGAGGTCTGGGAGCTTCAGCTTTCTTGTTTTTGCTGCGCTTGCCAGCATTGAAATTTCCTCAGCAATATTCACAATTGATTTCTCTTGAACGTTCTTGATGTTTGGAACAATCAAGCCCTCTGGGGTATCAACAGCAATGCCCATATTTACATAATTTTTAACAATTATTTTTTCAAGGTCCTGATCTAGGGAGCTGTTGAGCATTGGAAATGCTGATAAAACCTCTGCAGTAACTTTAGCGATAAAAGCTAGGGGTGAAATTTTAAGTGCATGCTTGGCATTTAGTTGCGATCTTAGGTTAAGAAGCTCTGAAAGGTCACACTCATCGTGCTGAGTAACATGAGGGATATTAATCCAAGACGTATGAAGATTGGAGAGAGAAGATTTTTGAAACTTTGACAATGGTTGCTCTTCCACAGAACCCCATTTTGAATAATCAATGTTTGGTTGGGTAAAAGTAAATAAATTGCTGCTAGCGCCATTCAGGCGAGTTTTAACAAAAGCATGTAAATCTTCCTTTTGAATTCTCCCCTTAGGCCCTGATGACGTCACGAGAGAAAGCTGAATCCCAAATTCTCTAGCTAACTTCCTCACTGCTGGACCGGCATAAACAGACGCTCTATTACCATGATCGTGAGCTGGTTCATTCAAGACGGGTTGCTCAATAATTTCTTCTATCTTACTAGGAGCCTTCGAAACTTCTGGAGCCTTAGCAGAATCAATAGCTGGCTTATGAGTCTTATCAGACGGTTCTCCTTCCTCCCCTTCAATCTCTAGAAATGGCGAACCTGCACTTACCTTATCGCCAACGGACACTTTGATTGCAAGTACTTTGCCTCCAAGAGAAGTTGGTATTTCCATGGCAGCCTTATCAGATTCCAGTACAATAATAGGGTCCTCCTCACTAACAATATCGCCAGGTTTGACGCAAATTTCTATAACCTCTACATCCTCAGCTTCCCCTAAATCCGGTATATTTAATACTTGAGTACTCATTACACCTCCCAAGGATTGGGCTTAGAGGGATCAACCTTGAGCGTCTTGTAAATTTTGTTAATCTCAGTTTTGGTTAATGCACCTTTTTTAAATAGAGCATAAGAAGCCATTCGCGCAATATTATTTGCATCTATTTCAAAAAACTCCCTTAACTTTTCCCTGGAATCACTTCGACCATAGCCGTCGGTTCCAAGTGTATAAAATGGTGCTTTAATATAACTTCGAATTTGCTCAGGATAGGCCCTAATATAATCAGTGGAAGCTATAACTGGAACAGATTCATCACTTAAAGATTCCTCAACATAGCTGAGCTTTGAGATAGCGTCAGGATTAAGCTCATTAAACCGCTGCTTATCAATACCATCCTTTCTAAGCATATTGAAACTGGTAACGCTCCATACCTCTGCAGCAATCCCCACAGAGCTTAAAATCCCTACCGCTTTAACAGATTCATTTAAGATGGATCCAGAGCCCATTAAAATCACTTGATGATCTTTGTTTTTAATGAGTCGATACATCCCTTTAATAATACCTTCATCAGCACCCTTTGGCTTAGCAGGCTGCTCATAATTCTCATTGGTAACAGTAATGTAGTAGTAGTAATTCTCTAGATCTACAAACATTTTTTGAATTCCATGCTGAAAAATTACAGCAAGCTCATAGGCATAAGCAGGATCATAGGAAAGGCAGTTTGGGATAGTTGCTGAAAAAAGATGGCTGTGTCCATCTTGATGTTGCAGGCCTTCTCCATTCAAGGTTGTTCTGCCAGAAGTTGCACCAATTAGAAACCCTTTTGCCTGTGAATCGCCTGCAGCCCATGCCAAATCATGAATTCTTTGAAAGCCAAACATAGAATAAAAAAGATAGATTGGGACCATTGGAAGGTCATAATTTGAGTAGGCTGTAGCCAATGCAATCCATGCAGAAAATGCACCTGATTCATTAATGCCTTCTTCAAGCATCACGCCATCCTTTGATTCCTTGTACCACATGACCTGATCAGCATCCTCAGGCTTGTATTTCTGACCTTCAGACGAATAAATACCTATCTGCCTAAAGAGCCCTTCCATCCCAAAAGTTCTAGCTTCGTCAGGAACGATCGGAACTATATGTTGGCCAATTTTTTTATCCTTAATCACATCAGTCATCATGCGAACAAAGGACATAGTAGAGGATACTTTTTTTCCATCTGAGCCAGCGACGTATTTCTCAAAAATATTAGCCTCTGGCATGGTTAATGTTTTAAGGTGTTGGCGCCTTCTTGGTATTGGGCCACCTAAACCTTCACGTGTTTTTAATAAGTATTGAATTTCAGGGGAATTTTTGGCCGGCCTGACATAGGGTAATTGCTCGATCTCATTATCTGAGACAGGTATATCAAATTTATCTCTAAACGACTTAATGTTATCTAGAGTCAATTTTTTGACTTGATGGGTTGTATTATCAGCCTCTCTTGAGCCAGTCCCATAGCCCTTGGTGGTCAAAGCAAGAATAACCGTAGGTGCGCCCTTGGAGTTCACTGCTTTGTGATAGGCCGCATAAACTTTATAAGGGTCATGGCCTCCTCGATTTAACTTATAAATATCCTCATCCGTTAGATCCTCTACCATCTCCAAAACATCTGGATCTTGACCAAAGAATTTCTCTCTGGTGTAAGCGCCACCCTTAGCTTTAAAATTTTGAAGCTCCCCGTCAACAACCGCATCCATTAATTCTTGCAATTTCCCCTGTTTATCTCTTGCAAAAATTTGGTCCCATTGTCTTCCCCATACAACCTTAATAACATTCCAGCCTGAACCCCTAAATTCTCTTTCAAGCTCATGAATAATCTTATTGTTTCCTCGAACAGGGCCATCAAGCCTCTGGAGATTGCAGTTAATTACAAAAATGAGATTCTCAAGCTTTTCTCGCCCCGCTAGCCCAATAGCTCCCTTAGATTCAGGCTCATCCATCTCGCCATCACCGCAAAATACCCAAACTTTACGGTTATTTCGAGGGGCAAGACCCCTAGCAGAAAGATAGCGCATGATATTTGCTTGATAAATTCCCATGATTGGACCCAAGCCCATAGAAACCGTAGGGAATTGCCAATAATCAGGCATGAGCCAGGGATGCGGGTAGGAAGAAATCCCAGGTTTATCTACCTCTCTTCTGAAATTATCCAGGTCTTCTTCGGAGAAATATCCTTCCAAATAACTTCTGGCATAAATTCCAGGCGATGAATGGCCTTGAAAATAGATCAAGTCCTCCTGACCTTCTGCTGAGCCTTGAAAAAAATAGTTAAAGCCAACATCATAAAGTGTTGCCGAGGATGAGAACGTTGCTATATGGCCACCTAGATCATCATCAGATTTATTCGCTCTTAGCACCATTACCAAAGCATTCCACCTGATAAGCGATCTAATTTTTCGCTCCATAAACAAATCCCCAGGCATCTTTGCTTCTTCGCTCACAGGAATGGAGTTTCGAAAAGGAGTGGTAAGATTGTAATTAGGGATAGTTCCAAGCTCGGTAAGTTTTGATGCAAGCTTACCTAAAATAAACGAGGCTCGCTCATTGCCATCCTCAGAAATAATATTTTTTAAAGCGTCAAGCCACTCTTGAAGCTCTGGATCGTTTGTTGAATTTTGCATAATTTAATAATTATTTCTAACATAATAAAATGCTCTATTTTTTAGAGCTTTTACTTAGAGCTTTTAAATGTCGCTTTATATCAAATGTTGTTATTATATGTTCTTTTATATTTAACCTAAAGGTAAATCATGCGCTTTTCATACCATCCTTCAATGTGCAATCCATCTTTCTACTTAGAGCTTGGCAAGGCAGCAGAAGCAGCTGGCTTTGATGCTATGACTTTCCCTGATAGCATTTGCTATCCAAAAGAGTGTGACTCTACATACCCATACAATAATGATGGAAGTAGAGATTTTTTAGATGGCGTGCCATTCTTAGAGCCTTTTTCAATCATTCCTGCAATTGCGGCCGTAACAGAAAAGCTAGAATTTTCAACATCTGTATATAAGTTGGCGCCCAGACAGGCTGTTACTACAGCCAAGTTTGTTACTACATTAGGTGTTATGACCAATAATAGATTTCATTTTGGAGTTGGGGTTAGCCCATGGTATGAGGATTTCTTGGCAACAGGAGAGCGCTGGGAAAAAAGAGGCAAAAGAATGGATGAACAAATAGATATTCTTAAAGGACTAATGAATGGAGAATACTTTGCTTATAAAGGTGAGTTTTATGATATTCCTGAACTAAAGTTATGCCCTGCGCCCACAAAATCAGTACCCATATTAATTGGGGGCCATTCAAAGCTTGCATTAAAGAGGGCTGCTAGAGTTGGGGATGGCTGGATAAGTGCAGGATTAAGCCTTCAAGAAACAAAAAATCTTATAGATCAGATAAATGAGTATAGGAATGAATTTGGAACATTGAATCATCCAAATTACCAGTTTCAAGTAATGGGGGAAGCGGCTTACTCGCCAGATGGAATCAAAAAACTTGAGGATGTTGGCGCAACAGAAGTAATTGTAGCTTTTAGAAACACATATGAAGGCGGCCCAGATGAAAGAACATTAGAAGGGATGATTGCTGAAATAAATTGGTACGCAGA
>ERZ651776.2370-NODE-2370-length-20527-cov-16.326015_pt1 | contig 20527 bp, 19 predicted proteins | sample MGYA00514761_ERZ651776 | MGnify/ENA metagenome assembly ERZ651776 | reverse complement strand
AATCGGGATGTAGCTCAGTTGGTAGAGTACGCGTCTGGGGGACGTGTGGTCGCTGGTTCAAGTCCAGTCATCCCGACCTTAAAGCCCAGGGCGTTCGCTCTGGGCTTTTGTTTATAACATTGGACTCACCAAACCCAGTTAAGGGCAGATTAGAATGGACTACGCGTTTGAAAAAGACTGGATTAGCCTAGAGCGGCTGATGGAGGAACGCTTTGGCGAACCGCCAGATTTGACGACGATGATTTTCACCGTTGGGCTGCAGGAGTGCGGGCAGCCTTTCCGATCCTTTAAGAAAGACGAGAAGTTGGAAATCATGCACGTGGGCGTGTGCACTTTATTGGAGCCGCAAGGGTTTTACGAAGCGCTGGGTACGGACGAGGAGGGATGGCCTCACTTTGAACGGAAGGCCGAAATACCGGCAGTTTCAAAAGTGGAGCAAGAGTTGTTTATGAAACGAGCGCTCGTCGAATACTTCGCGGCGTGGATTGCCGGGGGTTAGGCCTTGAGGTGTGCAGGACAGAATTACTCGATGTACACCGTGGCCTCATTGGTCATTTCTTCCTCAACCTTGATTAGGCCGGTGCCGAACAAGGCTGCTTTTGATGCCTCGATGTCCAAAACTGCAAAACCTGCTTGGCCCTCAACATAAAAGCTGGAAAAGTTGAAGCTGACCTGACCCGCCGCGTTGGACACTGCCGTTGTATCGAATCGAGGTTCTCCCACGAAATCTTCATCGACGGATCCAAAAGCAAATAAGCGCACCGATGCTCCCTGGACGGGTGCTCCGAGGTCATTTAGGACCACCACATTGGCAATGGTTTCCTCAACTTCGTGGCAACTGGAGAGGCTCAGAACAGCCATAGAGGCCATTAGGGCGAGGGAAAAGGAAACATTTCGCATTGGGTCGTCTAACTTTGCAGGCATAGATTGAAACCCAAATATCTTGAAAAAGTCATGAAATTCAATAGTCAAGCACCGTATATCGTTTCATCCATGTTGATTTTGATGGGATTGACACAGGCTGGATGCGGTGAAAATGGAACTTTAGAGGACGAAAAAACGACCGATTCCATCGAAATGGTCGCGGAAGAACCCACCCGAAAAGTGCGCATTGAGACGAATTTCGGAGAGATGGTGGTGGAGCTATCCAATGCCACGCCAGGACACCGAGACAACTTCATAGAGTTGGTTGAGGCTGGTTTTTATGATAGCCTCTTATTTCATCGGGTCATTTCTGAATTCATGATTCAAGGAGGCGACCCCACTAGCCGCGGGGCTGCGTTGGCCACGCCGTTAGGGATGGGAGGTCCGGGGTATCAAATTCCTGCGGAAATCCGAACGGATCACCTGCATTTTAAAGGGGCATTGGCTGCTGCGCGACAAGGAGATGCCGCAAATCCTGAGCGCAAGAGCTCGGGGAGTCAGTTTTATCTGGTGCAGGGTCGGCCTTTCACCAAAGAAGAAGTCTTGAACATTGAAGCCCGAAATTTCCCGGAAGAATTTGGTGATGCGGAGGTTTTTAAATATTCGGACGAGGACATTGAACGGTATGGGACTGACGGGGGTGTTCCATTTCTGGACAACATGTACACGGTGTTTGGTCAGGTGGTTGAGGGACTGGATGTTATTGATTCCATTGCGGCTGTGCAGACGGCTGCTGGAAACCGCCCCAAGAACGATGTAACCATGATGATGGAGCTAATCAATTGAGATGAAACTTAAGGAGCAGATTCAAAGTTGGCTAGAGGAAGTGGAGGCCAAGACGTTCTCTTCCGCGGATGACGTGGAACAATTCCGCATTGATTGGCTTGGTCGAAAGGGGCGCATGAAGGATGTCATGGCTGCTTTTAAGGAGTCGCCAAATGAGGAGAAGCGCGAGCTGGGCAAGTTGATTAACCAGTTCAAGCAATCCATCGAATCCCGGATTGCTGCGGGTCTGGCAGCTGGGACCTCTGATGCAATCGAGGAAAGCGCTGTTCACGACTGGACCCGGCCCGACGGAGGCGCTCCAGCAGGTGCTCATCATCCTTTGAGCGTGGTACGACGTGAGATCATTGGAATACTCGAACGGATGGGTTTTGTCGTCTCTGAAGGCCCCGAAATTGAAGATGATTGGCATGTTTTTAGCGGACTCAATTTCCCGGAGGAACATCCAGCCCGCGACATGCAGGACACCTTTTTCGTAGATCGGAATCCAGATATGTTGCTGCGCACCCATACTTCTTCTGTTCAAGTTCGTGAAATGGCGCGCAGGGAACCGCCCATGCGCATCATCATGCCAGGAAGGGTCTTTCGCAATGAAGCCATTAGTGCACGCGCTCATTGCATGTTCCATCAGATAGAAGGTCTCTATGTCGATAAAGGGGTTTCGTTTGCGGACTTGAAGCAAACCCTTCTAAGATTTGCTCAAGAATTCTTCGGAGCGGACACCAAAATTCGTTTGAGACCATCTTATTTCCCCTTCACAGAGCCGTCGGCAGAGGTGGACGTTTACTGGGGTCTAGAAACGGAAGTGGATAAGCGCATCACCAAAGGAACAGGCTGGCTTGAAATCTTAGGCTGTGGAATGGTCGATCCAGCCGTGTTGGAAGCAGCGGGCATTGATTCACGCGAATATGCTGGGTTTGCTTTTGGAATGGGGGTGGAGCGCATTACCATGTTGAAGTACCAGATTGGCGATCTGCGAGCCTTTTTTGAAAGTGACCTGCGCTTCCTACGCCAATTTCAAGGTCAATATTAACCGCGACAGGCTCAGAGGTAAGGCAAGGTGACGGTCATGCGTTCCTCCAAGGGAGAAAGGCGCTCAATGTTGATGGTACCCGCCAACTTGCGCAATTGAGCATGAAATTCATTCCATCGCGAAGAGGCTAAAGCGTCTTTGCCGTAAAACAGCCCCTCCAGGGCTTTGGATGTCTCCGTATGATGGCTGTTCAACCGCAATTTCCAGTAAGACTTCTCTTTGGCTTCGATGCCGAGTTGAATCGGAGACTCGACCGAGGTTATTTCAGCGATGCCTCTTAGTAAATTCCGCAGGACAACGCGCACTTCAGGTCCGATGTTCAACTGATCATCGGCGGTCAATTCACATTCAATTCGTACACGTAAATCGGCATCAAGTTCATTGAGAAACGTCTGAATCGATTGAGATTTGGGATCCGTGTCGTTCGTGAAAACCAGATCGCCGTTGGGCATCAGGCTGCTGCTTCCCATTTCCGTTTCTTCGGAATTGCGCTCGAGAGTTTTAGCCATTTGAGCAGGAGCGTTGGGTAGCCGATCAACTGGAACCAATGAGCGCAAGCGAATAATTCGCCGACGTTCTTTGTGTAAACTGGATTTCAACGCTTTGACTGATCGGCTGTATGCAATTAATCCGATGGCGAGAAATCCGGCAATCCAGGGCCAGCTGGTGGATCGGTAGGGTGCCTGCTGATTGCGCTGAACTTCCACCACAGCCCGGTCAAAAGGATCCATTGCAGGCAAGACTTCTTCGTTGAACTGGCGTGCTTCGCGTTGACTAATCTGGCGCTTGAAAAGCAACAATTCTGAATTGATGGCGTCGACTTCAACGAATGCTTCTAGCGCGTCTTCCGTGTTACCTCGCTCCCTCTCAAACAGGCCTTTTTGCCTAAGCACCTCGGCTAAGAGCTCAAGGTCACCCGACTGGCGCGCGGATTTGATGGCCTCATGGAATCCGATCAAAGCCTTCAGCGGTCGATGCGCTTGTTGTGCGCTGTTGGCGATGCGTAAATGTGCTACGGCAACCAAGGAGGGATCTTCACTGTCGGCATATTCCAGTAATTTTTCTGCCCAGGATAAGGCGGGAACATGCATGCCCTGCATGGACAGAACGAGGTGAATTTGTTCCCGGTGCCCTTGTGCCTCGGGTGCCATCAGTGCCGTCGCCTCCGCTTCAAATTCTGCGATCAAAGCCTCAGAGGGAATCTTTTGTTGGATGCACATGATTTGAATAGTGGCACTCAACCAGTCGGCGCGTTGGACGTGATTTCCACCAAGGCTCAGGCACTTAGCATAGTGGGATTCAGCTTGTGCCCAATGTCCACCTGTGAACCACAAGTTGGCCAATTGTGCGGACAATTCGAGGTTGTTCTCACTCAATGCAAGCTCCCGCTGGACCAATTCAATCGCGAGGCTTTCTTGGTTGAGTTCGAGCCACAAATCCGCAGCTTTCATCACGTGCATTCTTCGTGTTTCTTCGTCGCAGGCCAAGAACCCGGACTCTCCTTGCACCAGGGCTTTGGAGGCCAAATCAGGGTTTTGACTGTCGACATAAATGCGGGCGATTCCGACGTGCGCCCGAGCCATTTGGCATGGATCAAAGGATCGTTCTTCTGCTCCTCGATACATGGCCAATGCAGCGACGGGTTTGTCCAATTGAAGCAAGGAGTCCCCTCGCGCGAGCATCAATTCAGCTTCTTCTAAGAGGGTTTGCTCGGATAATTCCTCCTGCGCCGCCAGCGGAGCGGTCCATGTTACAGCTGCTCCCGTGACCAAGAAAAGCAATCCCTGCAGGAGCCTTGAATGGGGTGAAGTGGACTTCCGGAACATACAGCCAAGCTATGCCCTCTCAACAGCGAGTCGCATTCGAGTTATTGAAATTGTTCACACCTTCTCGCGCATAAACGATTCAACGGCAGCCACTGTGGGAAAGCGTTGCATTCAATCGTTCCAAACCACATCAAGCACGGTTGCTCCTACGGCTTGAAGCGTTTCGGTGCTGATGATGTCGAGGTTGTCCGCATGGGTGTGGTGAAACGGTCCGTATCCCATAGGCAGCACTTGCACTTGGTAGTGCACGATGTTCGCGGATGGAATTCCGCCGAACTCAGAAACAAATAAGTTATCGTCGATGGTTTCGGGAGTAACAGCTGATTGAAAATAGTGGCTGTAACCCAATTGTTCCGCGGAACTCCAAAGCCTCTGAACGACGGAAGGGGCATAGTTCATGGAAGTGCCTTCCCGATTGAAGACGGCCCCTTCTGCACCGACCATATCCAAAAGAATGCCATACTTAGCGTTGTATCCTATGCGATGGGGCTGGCGGGTCCAAAACTGACTTCCCAGGCACCACGTAAGCGCAGAGTTTTGATTTCGCTCTGCCCATTCAGGAGTTCCGTAATCTTCTGCGTCAAAGAACAGGATGTCTATGCCTAAGTCCAGCGTGGTATCTGCGCCGAGGATGCGTGCAATTTCCAGCAATACTCCCACGCCTGAGCCCCCGTCATTAGCGCCGTCAATGGGCTCGCGTATCCTGAGGGTGTCTTTGTCCGCAAATGGACGTGTATCCCAATGAGCAAAGAGCATGATTCGCTCTGGATTGTCCGGCCGATACTGACCAATGATATTGCGCATATTCAAGATGTTGCCGTCGTAAGCCCGCACGCGTCCCGGTTGCTCAATCACATCTGCGCCGTGTCGCTCCAGTTCGGCTACCAACCAATCTCCACAAGCAACATGGGAGGGCGTGTTGGGAACGCGGGGTCCGAATGCGACTTGTTCTGCAATAAACGCGTAGGCAGAATCGGCATTGAAGGAGGGGGCATCCACATGCTCAATCGTTGCCGCAGCTGCCGCGTCCGTCTCACCAGCTGGTCGGTAGGACTTGGATTCTTTTTCTCCGCACCCTATTCCAGTTATGGAGGCGATGAGTGCGGCCATTGCAAAGGCTCTGGGATTCAACTTCGTTCCCATGAACTTCCTTCTTTGCTGTCCTTAATGGCAATTCCCAGAGCGCCTAATGCATCGCGAATCGCATCAGCCGTGGACCAATCCTGATTGGATTTTGCTGATCCACGCAATTGAACGAGCAGGTCCAACAAGCCGGCCGATTCGCCAACGCTATCGGCACCAGCCGTGGTTTCTTGAGTTAAGCCTAATACATCAAAGACATAGCCGTGCACCATCGAGGTCAGAGAAGCTTTTTGTTGGGGACTAATCGCCAACCTTCCATCCGCGACGTTGTTCACCAATTTGACTGCATCAAACAGCACGCTGATGAGGATAGGGGTGTTAAAGTCGTCTCCCATGGCATCGCTGCACCGTTGAGCTAAAAGACGGATGTCCACCTCAGTATTGTCATTCTCAGCAGCACAGGGTAATTGATCGAGTTGAGATAAGGCCTTCATGAGACGATCCAGGCCTTTTTCAGCCGCCTGCAGCGCATCATTGGAGAAGTCAAGTGTGCTGGCGTAATGGCCCTGCAACATAAAGAATCGGACCGTCATAGGTGAATAGCCGCGTTCCAACAGGGGGTGGTTGCCGGAAATCAACTCTTCTGGGGTGAAACCGTTGCCCTCTGACTTGGCCATTTTTCGTCCATTGACGGTGAGCATGTTGCCATGCATCCAGTAGCGCACGGAGCGAGGTTCTCCCGTTGCCCCTGTATTTTGAGCGATTTCACATTCGTGATGAGGAAATTTCAAGTCCATGCCACCACCGTGAATGTCGAATTGCGTTCCCAGGTATTTGGTACTCATCACTGAACACTCCAAATGCCACCCCGGGAAACCTTCGCTCCAGGGAGAGGGCCATTTCATCAAATGACTTGCATCGGCTTTTTTCCACAGAGCAAAATCCAATGGATCTTGCTTCTCATCTTGGCCATCCAAGGAGCGGGTATTGTTCAGCAAGTCGTCAATTTTCCGGCCTGAGAGTTCTCCGTAAGGGTGATCCTCATTGTATTTCCGGACGCTGAAATAGATGCTTCCATTGGATTCGTAAGCATACCCTCGCCCCATTATGGACTTGATTGCTTCGATTTGTTCAACGATGTGCCCCGTGGCGCTCGGTTCAATGGACGGCGGTTTCATGTTGAAAATGCGCATTACATCGTGGAAGTCATTCGTGTATTTCTGAACGATTTCCATGGGCTCAAGATTTTCCAGTCGAGCCTTTTTACCGATTTTGTCTTCTCCATCGTCGGAATCACCGGTCAAATGTCCCACATCCGTGATATTGCGCACATACCTCACTTTGTATCCCAAAAAAGAGAGGTACCGGTAGACGATGTCAAATGTCAAAAATGTGCGAACGTTCCCCAAATGGACATTGCTATATACTGTGGGACCGCAGACGTACATTCCTACGTAGGGCCCATTCAAAGGGGTGAACAGTTCCTTTTCGCGGGTGAGGCTGTTATGGATATACAACGGGGAAAATTGGGCCATGTCCTTATGTCTGTATTATGCCCATTAACGGCATGTGTCCTTCAAGGTTGCAAAGAAAAGGCATCCCCACCGAATGCAGTGAAATCAATTTAGAACTTCTGGAGATTGATCTGCAATGGCTTCGAGCATGATGTGCGTCATTTCGGGCAGCAAGATGCGTGGTTTCCAGCCCCAATCTGCTCGGGCGGCATCGTCCGACACGCTCTCTGGCCAAGTCAAGGCAATGGCCTGCCGCTCATCTGGAACGTATTCAATCTCAAAGTCGGGCATGTGCTGTCGGATACTTTCTGCGATTTCGCTGGGAGCAAAGTTCATGGCCGAAAGGTTGTAGGAGGTGCGAACTCGAATGTGCTCAGCTGGTGCAGCCATCAGTTCCAATGTGCCGCGCACAGCATCGTCCATGTACATCATCGGCAATGCGGTATCGGCCTTCAAAAAACACGTGTAACACTTCCGCGAATTGGCCACGTGGTAAATTTCCACAGCATAATCCGTGGTTCCTCCCCCTGGAAGGGATCGGTGACCGATTAATCCCGGATAGCGCACGCTGCGAACGTCAACACCATACTTTTCGTGGTAATAACGGCACCAGTATTCTCCGGCTTGCTTGCTAATTCCATAGACAGTTGTCGGGTCGAGCAAGGCATTTTGAGGGACGGATTTTCGGGTTGTTTTTGGCCCAAAAACGGCAATCGAACTTGGCCAAAAAATTCGTTTAACCCATCCTTCTTTCGCAGCTTCTAGGACATTTAAGAGGGATCGCATGTTCAGGTCCCATGCGGCAATGGGCTTCTTTTCTCCGGTTGCACTCAGCATCGCAGCCAAATGATAAACGGTGTCATATTTCCCTTCTTCCAACGTCTTGAAGACGGCCCCCTCATCCGTAGCATCCATGTGGAGGAATCGGCTTTTCATGACAGCGTCGTTGTCGGGTACGCGAATATCTGATATGTCAACGTTGGTGACGCCTTCTTGTGCTTGAAGTGCGAGAACCATTTCGATACCCAATTGCCCTGCGGCGCCGATGACCAATGTGCGTGCCATGATAACGAAGTTAAGGTATATGGGCCCAAATTGATGGCCTTCTTCACCGATTAACCATGTATTTTTGCAGCGATGTCCAGCCAGTATACTCCAAATTTGGAAGCCGAATTATTCGACTACGAGCTTCCAGAAGCAGCGATTGCATTGCATCCGGCTGAACCGAGGTCGGCGGCGAAGATGCTGGTTTGGAAGAAGGGTCAACAGAACCTGAACGCTTGTTTTACAGACCTTCCTTCGATCTTGCCTCAAGATTCCCAATTGTGGGTCAATAATACGCGGGTCATTCGGGCGCGCTTGTTGCTCCAAAAACCGACAGGCGGTCGCTTGGAAGTCTTTTTACTGGAGCCAATGGGTCAATCCATGGAACAGACCTTGGCCTCTACGGCTCCAGTGAAATGGAAATGCATGGTGAAGGGAGCGAAGCGGTGGTTGGCTGGGCTGGCAAGTCTGCAAGTTGAAGATGTCCACGGCAAGTGGGAACTAGAGGCGAAACGAGTGGGAATGGATGAGGGGGTAAGGTTTATTGAATTGACCTGGACTTTGCAGGGGTCTGATAGCGGTGAGTTTCGACAGGCGAGTTTTGCTGAATTGCTCGAAGCAATGGGGAAAATGCCTCTGCCCCCTTACATGCGCCGACCTGAAGAAGCCCAGGACGCGGAGGATTATCAAACCGTGTATGCCGAAGTTCCTGGGTCTGTGGCAGCGCCGACTGCGGGGCTTCATTTTGATGCAGAGTTAATGGCCGAATTGAGCACGGTGGCAGAAGTGCATAACGTCACGTTGCATGTGGGGGCAGGGACGTTTAAGCCATTGGGTGAGGGTCGAATCGCTGATCATGAGATGCATGGGGAGAAGTGCACGGTTTCGTTTGATGCCATTCGCGCACTTTGTTCAGGTGGAGTTCACCGGGTGGCCACAGGCACCACGAGTTTGCGCACCTTGGAGAGTTTGTATTGGTTGGCATTGAAGTGGAAACAGGATGGAATTCGGCCTGCACATTTAGATCAATGGGCTTGGTGCAATGAACTGGCCTCCATCGATCAGGAACTCAATTGGGATATGGCAACGGCCATGCAATGGTGCAGCGTGCAATTGGATGGCGCAGATTGGACCTTTCAAACGTCCATTATGATTGTCCCACCTTATCAAATTAGGTCGGTTCAGGCTTTGATTACCAACTTTCACCTGCCCAATAGCACCTTGCTGTGCTTAGTGGCTGCAGCAATTGGAGAAGACTGGAAAGATCTATACGCATCGGCACTTTCAGCAGGCTATCGATTTTTGAGTTTCGGCGATGGCAGCTACCTCGAATGGGAGAATAAGCCATAAAAAAAGCCCGCCGAGTGGGCGAGCTTTTTTTATTCGGTGAACCGAGATGAACAGGTCGCCTGACTTCGCGTTATGGCATGAATCGCACAACGATTGAAGGTTGGACAGGTCCCAAAAGGGGCCTCCATCACGAACAGGTGTGATGTGGTCAACGACGCGGGCGGGAACAACCCGCCCGACGTCGGAACAACATGAGCAAAGGGGCCAACGCTCCAGGACGATTTCGCGAATCCGTCTCCACCTGGCGGTGTTGTACCGCGTCTCCCTGGCGTGGGGAGACCTCGGACCCGTGGACCCGTTGGGGTCCGTCCGTACCCAGGGGCGGGATGGCGTTTTCCAATTGAACGATGGCACACACAAAGGTCCGCCACCACTTGTTCCAAATTACGGGTGTCGAAACATGGTCGACATATCTGTCAGGATTAATCCCTGGGCCACACACGGGAGGCGGCCATCAGGCCCGCCGATCCCGTGGAGACCTGGCGAGAGGCTTGAGTACCTCATACGTCCCCCTCATAAGGAGGGGGACTAAGTTCCTTATGACTAAGAATGCGCGGGCGCGGGAGTGTACGTCATGGCTCAACGCTACCGACGTGGGTTGACACTCGGTCGACAATTAGGTCAACCCCTTTTAATCATGGCCTGGAAGAAAAGCACAATCCCACTTGACTTCACGCCCGCACCCCCTTGAGGCTCCCAACCCTCTCTGATCATGCGGTCCACCTTCTTTTGCAAACCCGCGCATTCCAGGTCCGTTGCAATTTTGTACTCCGTGATTGACATTGCCTGGATTAATTTCGATTATCCTGCAAATTTCCAGCGTCCATCATGGCATTTGAAAGGCGAATCGCGGCTGCTCCTCGAGCACGTGACAACAAAGTCGTTTGCTCAGTTAGATAATCATTTTTGACCGTGGCCTCAGAGGTCGACGTCGGAGCAATTACCCACACCCCGTTGGTGCCGATAATGGGGTTTGATACATTTCCAACAGGAATGGCAAAAGCCATGCCGACTACCTCTGGCTCCGCTTGAGATCCAGCAGCACTGATGGTAGGGAACTTCAAGCTCACATTGCTCGCAGTGGCTTTTGAAGCCCCCACGCTTGCGGCGATTTCTTCCAAAGTGCCCGTCTTCATTTTGCCTTGATAGAGTTCTCCCTTGGCCTGCTTGATGGCACCCGTGCGCATTTGATCTTTGACGTATTCGAACTCAGGAGCTCCTTTCTTCGTGATGCGATCTAAGAAGCCGACCACATAATTCTTGTCGACCAAAATCGGATTTGAAACTTCACCTTCCTCCGCTCCATAAGCCCATGCGACCAATTCGGCAGCATTTCGCAATCCAGAAAGCGAATTTGATCCGCGGACCACGTCCGTAGCCACGTTGGTTGCATACCCTGCATCTCCAGCGGATTGCATAAATTCCTCACGCGATGTTGCTTGGATAGCAAATTCGCTGGCTGCGCTGTATGATTCGCGGGCTGTGGTGGGAGAAGGTTCAATGGTTCGCTCAATCAAGGCAACTTCAACACGTGCTTTTGCCGCTGTTTGCTCGAGCACTTCAATCAAGTGCACACCAAAGGCCGTCTCAACAGCGCCGATCGCTCCTGGCTTGTTTTCAAAGCAGAAATTCTCAAATGGTTTTACCATGCGCCCACGTGGGAACAGTTCGTACACACCACCCGTTGATTTTGAGCCGGGATCTTCACTGAATCGCTCTGCCAAGTCGGCGAAAGATGCCCCTCTGCGCAGTGCTCGCTTCAAGCTATCTGCTCGCTGCATTAAACCGGCCATTTCTTCTTTGTCCTGAGCATTGGTTGCCTTGAGCAAGATGTGACGGCACGAAGCGCTATCAGATTCACTGTAGAAATCCATGATCCGGGCTAATCGATACGCTTGCCCCTTCAAATAAGGTCCAACGATATCACCTTCTTCCGCTTGGAAAAATGCCGTTTCGTTCACATCGGTCTCCACATCCGCCTCTTTCAACACGGTAGATGTGAAGGCTTGTTCGTTCACGGTTGCAACAAAGAGACTGTCGCTGTCTTCGCTGTTTTCCCAAACGCTGCGGATGGACGTCAATTCATCCTCTATTGCTTGTGCATCTTCCGGTGACGCTTGCAGCGGGATGCGCACAAAGGTGATGTTGCGGCCTGCTTTTTGAAGCAAATCTGCATCATCCTTGTGTGCGTTGTAGTAAGCACGTACGTCCGAATCACTCACTTCCACCTCACTGTCATCGATTTGGTTAAAGGCTTTCATAACGTAGTTGAAGCTCACTTTTTCGTTGGCACCGAGGTAATCGTACTTGCCTTCGAGTGAATTTGAATAGATGCCTGCAGTCACCAGGTTGTCATACTTTTCACGCTTTCGCTTGCTGACAATCAGTTGCTTATAGGCTAAGAAGTCCCGAACACCCTGCTCCGAACCCAGCATGGCATCGAAGTTGGTTTGCCAGAAATTTTTATTCTCTGCGTTGGAATAGAAGGCGCGGTTCATGTAGGGTGAGAATGCACTTCCGAAAAGCATTTCCTCGTATTCTTCGTCGCTTACAGTCAGTCCCAATGCGTCAAAATCATCTTGGAGCACAACATTGGAAGTGAGGTCACTCCACACCTCTTCAGCTAGCTGATCACCGCTAAATCCTAAACGGCGGCGCTCTTGCACTTCCATTTGATATTGAGCTGCTGAGATGGCAGTGCCGTTTACTTCTCCGACGTCCTGGCTGCCGCCTTGTCCCATCAGCGCGATAACCGCATCATAAGGAACCAAAAAGCCCAACATGCCGATGCCAATCATAACGATTAGGAGGCCTTGGCGGTTTCGAATTTGTTGAATCATTGACATGATATACGTGTCTTATTTAAGGTGTGCGAAGATAAGGGAAATCTCGAATCTCCGGGCGTGTTACAAGGTTGAGTATGGCATACGGGAAAAATGGCCGAGAAGTTTCAGACAGCGTCTTCGTCAATTGCCTCTAGAATGACGGTTTTTATTTTGCTGCTGCTCACAGATTCTACGGTAAATCGGAAGTCATCCAACACGAGGGAAAATCCGGATTCAGGAATGTCTTCTGCATGGTGCAGCAAAAGTCCACCCAACGTTTCGTATGCTTGGTTTAGCGGGAGTTCTAGGTCATACCGCTCGTTCAAATCTTCCACATCCAATCGCGCGGAAAAACGCCAGACGTTTTCATCCAATGCTTCTTCGATGAGATCTTCGCTGTCGTGTTCGTCTTCGATGTCACCAACGAGTCGCTCCATGATATCTTCCATCGTCAGGATTCCCGATGTCCCGCCAAATTCGTCTACGACGATGGCGAGGTGACGCTTGCGTTGGATAAAGCGTTTCAAAACGTCGTCCGCCTGCATCGGTTCGGGCACGACAAATGTGGGATGCAAAATGGACTTGATGGACTCGGGGTTCTTGAATAGATCCTTAGAGTGCACGTAACCAATGGTTTGATCGATGTCTTCACGGTAGACCACGATTTTACTCAATCCGGTCGAAATGAACAGCGCACGCACCTCCTCTAGCGGAGTTTCTAGATCAACAGCCACTACTTCGTTGCGAGGAACGAGGCAATCCCGCGCCAACACTTTGTTGAACTCCAGGGCATTTTGCATGATTTGAAGCTCATGCTCTAACTCCTGCTCTGGCTCCATACGACCGCTCAACTCCCGGATGAAGTGATCCAAGTCCGTGGCTCCAAGTTGATTTTTGTCATCGTCGTTGTCCGTGTTTCTTCCGATGAGCCGAATGGAAGCATTGCTGAGACCGACTACGATTAGTCCTGGAATCAGAAGAATGTAATGGATGAGAATCAGGGGTGCAGCGAAAATCCGTAGCCAGAAATTCGGATTGCTGTGGAATAAGGCCTTGGGAATAAACTCGGCGGCGACCAAAACAACCAGTGTTGTGACCAGCGTCTGCGTCCCAAGGACCAAGATGGGCTGGGACGCCTGTGTCCAGTCTCGCACATGAAACATGGTTTCACTGATTAGACCTCCTGCTTCTAGCCCGCAAAAAACCAGTGCGAGGTTGTTTCCAACGAGCATCGTGGCAATAAAAAGTTTACTGCGTGATGCGAGGTGGACGAGAATTTTTCCTTGCCATTTGCTTTTGGCGTCGAGCTCAAGCTGAAGGCGGTTGGCGGAAAGAAAAGCAATCTCCATTCCTGAGAAGAATGCAGATGCTATCAAGGCTAAACCAATAATGATTAGTGAGCTGGAGGGGTCAGGGTCCATGGGTTAGGGCTTAAACAAATTTAAGCATTTTACTGACCGCTTCCGCGCTCGAGTTTCTTTCGAAAAAACAAGCGGAATCCGTACCACGCAATGGCCAGGGCAGGTAGCACGAGGGTTTGTTTTTGTTGCTCCCAGCCGTCCTTCCAAATAAAATAGGTCGTAGCCCCAATGCAGCAAGCGATCACGAGAAGCCAAAATCGCTCTGCTGTTTTGTTGATTCGGATGATTTGTTGTGGGTCCATTTCGAAGTTAATTGGGGATAAACCTACAGATTTTCTGTTCCCTCGAGGATCATCTCACCCCGGGGTTTCAAAATACGATAGGCCTCAAACCGAGCGTCCGATTCCAGACCTTCTCCGTAAATGACGCCTTGCGCCGTGCGAATCGTTACGGGCCGCGGAGTCCAAACACGATCGGAATCTTCCGACCAAACGAGGTACTCCGTTTCTAGGATGTCTCCTTCGATGTTTTTTAGAACCACTCCATGCCGTGCAACGAGCCGGAGGTTCTTCTCATCCATGGAAGCCCATTCCGCGCTGAGATGAGCTGCATGTTCGGCCATGTTTCCATCGATGAACAATTCGAAGCCGTTGCGAACTTCAACCAGGTCTTCAGGCGACTCGGCGTTGCCACCTTCTTCACGGCGCAGTTCTGCAGCCCGCAGGACGTGCATGATTTTTCCGCGTTCGGAATATTGAAATGTACCGTTGATGATGACCTGTTCAGGCACGGATTCGGTGGCTTGAACATCCGAAATTTCAGCGTTGCTATTCGAACAGCCGCTGAAAAAGAAAACCACCCCAACCGCAAGGATGAGCATCCAAGGGGAGAGCTGGTTCAATGTATTTGGGGCGGTATCCACAGGATCCTTAATGATTACCTAACCCTCAAGGTAGTTGACTCTCCTGAACAAGGACAGCCTGCAATCGTTGGGATGGTAATGGCATCGCCTTTGCTTTTTCCTACTGCGAATATTTCGTCTACGCTGGGGAATTGCTTTGAGTTAGCATTGAGCTTCTTCTGTGCTTTTGCTTTCACTTCTTCATCCCCTCGGTTCACAGCCATGCCGTAATAATCACAGGCGCGCAAATACGCCAGACGTTGTCCTAGTGCACCGTCGTCACAGCTTTTGGCTGCTCCTGCGATGGCGTCTCCGATCAACATGTAGGCATCAGCACTTTCACTATTCTGCGCCAGCACCTTTTGAGCATAGGAACGTGCCGTGCTCGTTTTACCTAAGAATGAAGCTATTTTACCTGTTTTTAGCAGGTAGCTTTCCATCTCACTGCAATCAATACACAGGTCAACAGCTTGTTCCATATAAGCGAGTGCCTCGGCGTAATTCTGTCCCTTGGCTTGCTCGTTGCCAATCGCATAAGCGGACGGATGACTCGGCTTTAATTCATGCACCGATACTGCAACAGGCAGGTACAAATCATTTTCTGTACAATCCTTTTGGTTCAGCAAACGCAATACTTTTTCCTTTAATTCGAAATTCGCGGAATCCGCGGCAATTTTTTCGCTCAGGACGGGCACCATGTCTTCACATTGGGCAATGGCAATGAATACCTCATCCAAATTACCTTTCGCTTTGACGTAATCGTCCGTGAGTTTGATTTGGGTCAATGAGTCTTCCTCCGCTTGAGCCGCTGCAATGCCTGTTTCGATGTAGTCCATGAGGGTGAGATAGTCTGTGAGCATCTCCCCGAGTTTTGCTTTTGCCTCAGCCTCCTCCTCCATGCCTTTCATGGCATAAAACGAAGTCACATAGTACGTACTTAAAGTAGCGGCAGATGACTCCGCCCCCATACACTCGATGCTCTCTTTGAACATAGCGTTGGCCTCTGCCGCACCTTCTTTCTTGAACAAACGGTAATAGTCTGTCGCCTTCCGCGCAAGAACAGCACATCCGTTATTGGGGCTTTTGCTCGTTGAAGGAAAAAGTTCAATGCGTTGGTCGTAAAGGAGGAATATGCTGTCCTGAATGGATTTGATCCTCGCTTCATCGTCCGTTTTTTTCAATTCATTTTTGAGGAAAACTACGCCGTCGGAATAGATGCCTTGCCGGGCTTTTGGAGGGCATATATCACAGGCCTTCTTCCACTGAATAAAGGCTTCGTCGTAATTTTTTTGCTTTTTGTAGCTCACGTAGACACTGATCGCTTCTTTGCACAAAATTTGTTGCTCCTCAGTGTCCCCATAACGATCCTGACTCATCAGGTGGAGGGGGGACGCAATGAGAAAAGTGAATGTGATGCGGAGTATTAGCTTCATTGCTTTCGTTTTGTAATCAGTCATATAATCTTGGTATCAGCCAATTGTTCTTGAAAAAAGGCATGAGCGATACACCAAAGTGAATTCGAAGGTATCGATCTTCCAAGGCCCCTTCCGTTGTAGTACGTTCTCCAAGTTCCGTGCCGAAGTGAATGCGAGACAAAGAACGACTGCCGATTAATGGAATGGTCATGCCTCCACTGAAGGATTGATTGAGTACTTGATTTCCATCAATCTCATAGGGTTGTAATTGCTGGCACAAGCCCAATCGGTAGGTAGCCTTACCCCAAGTTGGATGACGTTGCTCCGGATTCCCTAGGTTGAATTGAAACCCAAAACGGTAGGAGGAGGCTTGCACCCAATCGACACCCTGGGATTGCATTTCCGGGGCGAAAGAATCGGAAACTTGATCCCATCGGGTGGACTTGTATTCGATTCCCAACGCCCACCGCAGCCCATCGGCCCGATCAAAGTGAAGGCTGCTGCCCAGTGCATACGATTGCGGCATGCGGCCTCGGAAATCTGTCCGTTCGCTGTAAAAAGCGGTATCTAGACCAACAGAAATGCCCCCCAGATTTTGCGTTGTCTCATCCAAACTTTGGATCGTGCTGTGCAAGTTGGTCTCAGGAGTGTAAGTGGCGCCAAACCGAATCGAATAACTCTGCTCAAAATTCTTGAGCGCCGTATAACGCGCTGAGAGCAATTTGTCATACACGATTCCGGCAGTCGCGGAAATACTTCGGTGCTGCGCTGTAAATAGATTTCGGTGATCTAAAAAAGTGGGGTCAATGATGTCCAACGTAGAAGATCTATTCAATTGCCCAAACAAATACTGGGTCTGAATGCCCATGTGGAGGGCGCCGTTTTGCACGAGGAGGCTGTCATTTGGTCCGGCCTTGACATACCGACTTCCTTTAGAAACATGTGCCCATCCTAAATTCAGGTTGTTCAATCCTCCGCCTCCCTCGTAACGCTCCTGAACCGAACCGATGTTCGGTTGTTCTGAGTTTCGCGTTATGACGTATCCTGCTCCGCTATACGGGGATAAGTTCAAGATCAGTGCATTTTCTCCAGACTGACGTTTCATCACAATGCCCATGGGTCCAGGAGAACCAAAAGAAGTCGTTGCGCGCGGGTTATCGCCTTGCTCAAGCGAAAGGCGACTCCCAATGCCCGAAGCTTGAAACGTAGTTTGGCTGAGGAAGGTCGCTGAAGCTGGGTTGTTCGGCTGGAATTGATATCCGCTGAATAAGGTGGTTTCCATGCCGCCTATACCCGCGTATACTGGTGCCTGCAGCTGATTTACTAACCCGAATCCAAACCGAGAGTACGGCGAGAGTTCCGATTGTTGCGCCACGGTGAGGTTTGCAGTGCAAATCATCCCCATGAACCCAATCAATGCTGGAGCCCAAGACAGAGAAAGGATCGAATTATTTTGAGGCTGGGTCATGGTTGATGATGCGGTTGTGCAGATGGTAATATCCCTTCCAAGTCAAACTTGCGTCGGCAAAAATCGACAAGTCATCATGGAGTTCCAAGTATTTCGCGTCACCTCCTGTCAGGACAACGCGCAATTCCGGGAATTCTGATTGAAAAGCTCGAATTCGTTGTTGGATTTCGGCGTGAACGCCCCCGAGAGCTCCAGCAAGCAGAGAGCTTTCTGTATTTGTCCCCAAGTGCAAGGCGATTCCCTTCTCCGCCTGTTCTCGCCAGTTCTCGAGATAGGGCAAATGAGCCGTTCCAGCATACATCGACTTCAAACGCAGATCAATGCCTGGGGCGATAGAGCCGCCGCAGAAATGTCCGTCCTGAACAAAATCTGCTGTTATGCACGTGCCTAAATCTAGAATGAGCCAGGGAGTGTTGGCCTCGAGGGCCGTCACTGCAAAAGCATTTGCCAGTCGGTCCAGCCCGAGCGTTTCAGGCGATTCATAAGTCATGTCTGTTGGCACGTCCGCTGCGGACTGGATGTGAATCAATCGTTCGGGGTGTGGGGAGTCAGACCAAAGATCAATCCAACGTTTCCAGTCTTCCGTTATCTCCCCCGTTGCCGCAACAAGGACCGATGGCGCATTGTCATCCAGCGGAACCGATTGCGCATGTTCCCAAGCTTCGTCATCCGCTAATAACAGGGTTAATTCGCCGTCATTGAATACAGCTAGCTTGGTTCGGGTGTTGCCCACGTCTAGAATCCACGTCGTCTTCATGGGGTGCTATCGGTTTCGGGCCACGCAAGGGTTTCGATCAAGTGCACAATATCTTGTTCTACATGATCAAGCGAGGGTTGGAGGCTGTCAGGGTTCGGAGAATGGTCGAAATACAGGCTGCCTCGAAGAAAGTGATCCGTGCTATCCGTGGCGAAAAACTGCACGGGGCTGGCAACCGGGCCGCTCAAACGGAACAGAAGTCCGCTCACTGAATGGTCGGGGAAGTCAAAGGCACGCGTCTCAATGCCCGATGCCTTCAACTCATGAGAAAACACCATTCGGTGCGCATCGTTCGCCAATTCCATTAAGTGATCTGCTCCGAGGAGGGTCATATATGTGCAATGAATTTTGGCGGAAAATCGGGGCAGTGCGCAGTTGAACCAGCATGCATCAGATAAACTGCCCGGTTGCTCAATGCGTTCGATTTTGCCATAAACAGGGACATCGAATGCGATGCCGCAGGGGTGAGTGTACCGTGCATATTCAAATGCAGGGTATTCAGATCGGGGGTATCCCTGTGGCTTTGGGACGATGGGCTCGGAACAACCAAGGAGGCATCCTATGGCACACCCAGCAATGAGTACGGCGCGCACTTGCGCTCCAAATCGAAATTTCTCTCCTCTCCGACTAACCTTCATCCTCAGCAGGTTTTTCTGGAAGCGTCAATTTTACACGGAGCAATTTTCGTGGCGTTGCCGCGTCAATTTTCAATTGAATCCCTTGGAAATCTAAGCTTTCTCCACTGCGTAAAATCCGTCCTGATTGCTCTGTGATGAATCCTCCTAGGGTGTCACTCTCCCCCTTCACCGCTTCCCAAGCTTCGTCAGAAATTTCAAGAATTCGGTAAACATCGATAAGAGAAGTCTTCGCTTCAATGATGAACGTGCGCTCATCGAGCCGTGAGTAAGCGATTTCTTCGGCATCGAACTCATCGGAGATTTCACCAACAATTTCTTCCATGATGTCCTCCAGCGATATGATGCCGCTGGTTCCACCGTATTCATCTACGACAATGGCGATGTGAGTTTTGCGTTCCTGAAACTCGCGCATTAAATCGTCGATCTTTTTGTTTTCAGGCACGTAATAGACGGGGCGAATTAAAGTCGTCCAGGCTACTTCGGGCTCCCCGATGTGAGGAAGTAAATCTTTAATATGTAATACCCCCTGGATTTCGTCTTGAGAGCCACTATGAACTGGGATCCGAGAGAATCCTGATTCGATGATTTGTGCCCGAAGCTGTTCCCATGATTCGTTCGAACCAATGGACTCCATGTCCGTGCGTGCCGTCATAACTTGCTTTGCATCCTTTGTCCCCAAGGCCGCGATACTTTCTAGGATGCGCTGCTCTTCATCCGTTCGCTCTTCGTCGGCGGTTAAGTGCAGTGCCTGCTCCAGGTCTGCGGCTGACACATCCGTATTGGGCACAGCGACCGTTTTTTCAACCCAGTTGCCAAGTCGAACCAATGGTTTCCATACCGGTGTTAAGGCCTTTCGGCCGACCAAAAGAGGTCCAGACATTGTTTGGGCAAACTGCACCCGGTGATTTGTGGCATAAACTTTAGGAACGACTTCGCCGAAAAGAACGATTAAGAAAGTGACGGCACCCACATGCAACGTCCAGTATGCCCACGGATCGAGATCGGACGAGGGAAACAAACGTTCCATAACCACGGTAGAAATCAGGATGATGACGATGTTAACCAGGTTGTTCAGAACCAAAATAGTTGCCAGCAAATGGCGAGGGGCGCGGTCGGAATCGGGACGCTTAATGAGTTCGATGACGCGCTGAGCAGCCGGCGACTGTTTCGTCTCCACTTGGGTTTCCAGATCCAGTAAATCTGCAGGAGTGAGACTGAAGTAGGCGACTTCTGAGCCTGAAATCAAGCCGCTCAATATGAGCAAGAACCCGATGATGAAGAATGGAGTGACAGATGTCAGACCATCCGAATATTGTGCAATTAGCAGCCCAGCTGAAAGGATATACACTGAATCAATCCAAATTAGAAGGGAAGGTCACTTGAATCTCCTGGTGTGGGAGCATTGACAGGTGATGCCGATGCCGAAGCTGGACTAGCGGCGGTGGGCTGGGCGACGGGCTCATTCGCTGCCATTTCTTGTTTTGATTCACCTTGCCGAGAAGTTGAGTTTCCGGGACGGTCAAGCAGTTGCATGACATCCGCTACAATTTCTGTGGTATAGCGTTTTTGGCCTTGTTGATCTTCCCATGATCGGGTTTTGATTTT
>ERZ651776.2369-NODE-2369-length-20540-cov-5.845331_pt1 | contig 20540 bp, 8 predicted proteins | sample MGYA00514761_ERZ651776 | MGnify/ENA metagenome assembly ERZ651776 | reverse complement strand
AAAAAGGCGAGAGAGATTTTTACGCGAGAAGACCAAAACTCTCGAGCAAAAAAGTATCAAAAGGACGAGCGTTTTTTTTCTCGCTCGAGAGCGAAAACAAATCTCTTCTCAGAAGAGCGGCGCGTTGGTGCGACGATGAGAACGACGAGTGACAACAACAACGACGACGACGATGCGAAGAAGAAGAAGAAGAAGAAGAAGAAGAAAAAACCTCTTTCGAGAAGAAGAAGAAGAAGAAGACGCGATGAAAGGAGTCGTTGTTTTATGCTTTTCGTGGTGGTATTCTCCTCGTCGCTCTTCTTCTTTTTCTTCGACGAAAGCAACGAACGCGTGCGAAGCGCTTTTGCCCCCGGGGAAGATGACGATGATGCGACAAAAATGATTTCTTTCGTCTCGTTCCCGGGGGTGGTTTTGGTGGAGGCTGCGGACGCAGCGCAGGAGGCGGGAAAAAGGAGCACGAGTGGGAGCGCTGCTACTATCAACGAAGGGACGAATTCAATCGTGAATTTCCACCGGCACCACCGAGAGGTGAGGAAACGTTTGCGAGAAAGGAAGATGACGACGAAAGGACAACAAGAGGACCACCGAAAAAAAGTGGATTCTTCTTTGTCTTTGTCTTTGTCTTCTTCTTCGTCGTCGGAGAGGAAAGAGGATGAGAACAAGAATTTCGAAAACAACGAAAACAATCTAGGCGTGGAAGAAAACGTGGGAAAAGAAGAGGAGACTTCGAACGACGCGAACGTCGTCCTCGTCACCGCCGGGGTCAACAAAGACAAAGACAAAGACAAAGGAAAAAACAAAGAAGCAGAGGAGAACAAAAAATTAACCTCTCTCTTCAAAGAGATCAGCGCGCGACGCAGACAGGAAATCTTAGCCGCGATGACTGATTTTGCAAAGACGGAAGCGGAGAAGAACGGGGAAACGTTCGCGGACGTGCGACCGGAATTGGGCAAGACGCCGGCGGCGCTCGAAGAAGAGAAGAAGATGAAAGAGTACGCGAAAGATCCTTCGCTCGAACGGAAGGTGATGATTGAGAAAATTAAGGAGGAGGATCCGATGAATCCAAACGTACATGCACCAATACGAACGGACGAAGATTCAATCGTTAGAATTGACTACGGGACGTACGATTCGTGCGACACGTGCGAGTTGTGTCATTTAGGAGACGCGCCGGTGGACGGCGTGGAGGTGAATAAGCACCAAGAGATTCGAGGTAATCCAGGCGTGAGCAAAGAGGATATGGAGGATGAAAGTAACGCGAAAAAGCCGGTACACTGCAAAGAATGTTACGGGTGCAACGTGCGCCTCTCTCGGATCATAAAACGCGCGGAGTTTAAAGGAAAATCGGTCCAAGTCTTCAGCGGCGCGAGCGGCGCCGCGATTTTGAAAGGGAAAATTTTGAAGAAAGATTTTCTACTCTCCGACGACAACGACTTTAAGAAGAACAACGATGAAGACGACGATAAAAAAGACAAAATCAGCGCTGGCGTCAATCACCACGAAGAGTTAGAAGAAGCGGACGCGGAGATGACCGTGTTTGTGAAGGCGTGGTGTAACTTTGGCAAATACGCTCAAACGCCGGACAATCCAAAGTCGGGCGTGCCGTCCAAATGTAGCGATTATGATAAAATTAATTTAAGCAAATACGGAGGTAAATGTCACGTCCAAGGAGGACGATACGGATTCGGAGATTGTAACTTTAAGTTCATCTCTTCTTTGGATAAACTCGCCCACGCGGCGAATTTATCCTCCGTCGTTCCTCGATCTTGGACCGTCGAGGTGAAATCGTTCTTGCCGTGGGACGGCTTCTCCACGGGCGGACACAAATTGCAAAAAGGTGTCAGAGCGCAATTCTACGAGAAAGCCCCGGGCGTGTCTATCGAAGCCGTTCTGGGTACTTTAGATCCGACGGTTAACTTTGGCGCGTTCAAAAATATCTCCCACGATAACGTTATTCGCGCGGCGACGTTTGATTTGCTCTTCTCCGAATCCGACCGCCACGGTCAAAACGTCTTTTTCAGCGACGAAGGCGAAATTACTTTGATCGATAGCGAAGGCGCCTTCGGCGAATCGAACACCATGCTCCTTCCGGGTCATCAAAAATACGAAATCAATCGAATTGGATTCTCGGCCATAGTCGGGTGCGGGCAAAATTGTCCGGGCGAGCCGAAACCGTCGGTCAGCCCGATGGCCACTTTAGATTACCGATGCCACGTCCCTCGCCAATACGTCGGTTTCGAGTTCCCATCCGGCGTGGAACCTTTTTTGAAAAGAATTCAGAGCATGTCCGCAAAATCCGTCGTCGAAGAGTTCAAAATGACCCGAGAAGAACACGCAAATCACTTGAAAAGAACCGTGGACGAAATGCTCTCTCTCGGTTTCGAAGGCGCCATGCTCTCCGCGCTCTCTCGCCAACGAGGCGGAAACGGCTACCCGATCGGCAAATATGGCTTACAATATTGGTACCCAATCACTAAAGCGTGCTGCGGCCTCGAAACGTGCCCGATACACACCACTCGCATGAAAGAAAAGAACATCCGAGACGATCTCGTGACGTTGAAAAAAGACGACCCGGGCGTCGAGGCGACGACGCTCTGGGGCGACCGGTACGAAGCGCACGCGACGACGTCTCCAGAACTCGGATTGGAAAGATTGAAGACGAAGGTTTTGTCCTCCTCCAAATCGTCGGCGTAAAATTGTCTTCATCGTAGTAAAGTTTTTTTAGTTAGTTCGCAGAGAGAGAGAGAATACGAGAGCGATAGCGCAGAGAGCAAAGAGTTGTTGTATACGTTTCACCACCATTTCTTTCTTTCAAAATCTCTTCCTAATTTTTATCCTCATTTTTGTCTCAAAAGCAAAAAAAAGAAGAAAAACAATAGACTGTAATGTTTGGCGCGACAGCTGCGACGACGACCTCTTCTGCCTGCGCTCAAAGCGCGCGACAGAGTTCGAGAGTCCTTTCGTCTTCGCTGACGAGCAGCAGCTCGACGTCGTCGTCGTCGTCGGAATCCTCGTTATTGTTCTCGTCGTTAAGAAATACTCATCGTCACCGGCAGAGGAACGCGTCGTCACCGTCTTCGTCGTCATCATCATCGAAGAAAGGAAATGTAATCTTAACCTCGGCAAAACTGGCATTAATCCCGTCCTATTCCAACCTCCCGCACCCGGCGAAAACGGCGAAAGGCGGCGAAGACGCGTGGTTTATCAAACCGGACGTGAAAGGTGGAGGGGTAATCGGCGTCGCGGACGGGGTTGGTGGATTTGGCGATCAAGGCGTGGACCCGGGGTTGTACGCCAGAGTGTTGGCGTTTGAGTGTTTGAAAGCGCACCAAGTGTCCACGAATCCGTTGTTTGGCGGAAGCGATCCCAAAGCGATGATTTTGCAAGCGCAAAAGGAGACGAAATTACCCGGGGCGTCCACGTTGTGCGTGGTGGAGATTGATAAGAGCGGGCAGTTGCGCGCCGCGAACGTCGGCGATAGCGGGTTTAAGGTTATCCGAGGAGGGGAGGTGGTTTTTGAAAGCACCCCGAGTCAGCATTATTTTAACTGTCCGTTCCAGTTGGGATACATGCCGTTGAGCGCGGACGCGGACGATGCGAACGAGTGCGCGGAGCAGTACTCGTTTAAAGCGATGGAAGGGGACGTCATCGTCGTGGCGAGCGACGGCGTGTTTGATAACGTATTCAACGAAGAGTTGGTCAGAGTGGTCGGGAACAGTTGCAGTCAAGGTTTGTCCTACGAAACGATGGCAAAATGTGCGGAAGACATTGTCCTCGTGTCTAGGGCGCACGCGGAGGATAAGACGTACGCGTCGCCGTATTCTTTGGAGGCGGAGAAGTACGCCAAGGAAACCGGGACGAAAGTGAAAGTGCCGAGCGGCGGCGGCGGCGGTTTGTTTGGAGGATTGAACAAGATGATGGGCAAAGGTGGAGGTGGAGGAGGGAAGATGGACGATATCACGGTAGTGTGTGCGTTCGTCGGACCGACGGCGGAGGCGCAAGGAGAGATTATGAAATCAGTCCAGTTAGCGGCTGGGTTGTACGACGATTTGATGCAAGCGAGGAATAAAGCGAAAGGAGAAGAAGCGAAGACCTTGAGAACGGTACAGTTGAGGAAACAGATGGACGAAGCGTTCGAAGAGTCGAAAGCGAAAGCGGATATGGCGAAAAAGCAGGAAGCGGCGGCGCCGTCGGAGTTTTCGAAGGCGCAAATCGACGCCATGGATTCAGCCACCGTGAGACGGTTGTTGCAAGAGAGAGGCTTGCCGACGAGCGGGAAGTTGGAGCGGTTGAAAGAGCGCTTGGCCGGCGTCAAACGCATGTGAGTGAGAGAGACTGTGTGTGAATAAAAGTGCCTTTTGCTCGTATTTATTATCGTGTCCATTTTGTTTTATATACATATTGGTTTGCACCAGAGTAGTACTAACTTCACAATAGAGTAGTACTATCTTCGCAATCTCTTCCTTTTGTCATCAAATGATCGTAATGGATCCGCCGTTTATACTCACTTGTTCAAGAAACACAAGGGCAACGGTCGCCGCGTACGTGCCAGAAATCGCCCCAAACGCCTCTGATTCCCCACCCGTCGGTGTGAACTGTCCCAAAACGTTCTGGAGACCACCGCCACCAATAATTTCAGGTCCAATCGGTCCTTGTTGCAGAAGTACACGTCGTCTTCGGCGTTGGCCGTCGCCGCTATCAACACACAAACCATCGCCGTTTTCACATGAAGCCGTATCAGGGCTGTACGAATCTTTCCGAGCGCGAACAGTGTCGTTCATAGAAATCGGTTTCACATACTGCGATAGTTCTGTAACGTTGATTGTTGACGATCCATCGTCGCCGCTTTGCGCCTCGACTGATCCATCGCTTTCCGCGCCTCGGATATTTTCGCTTTGAATGGCATTCACGGTATCAACGATTTCTGTAACCGCTCCGACAATTTCAGTCGCGTCATTAATCGCCTCAGCAATCGCCAAGCCTTTGCTCGCAGATCCCGCGATTGCGTTAGCCGTCTCCCACGTAGAAGCAACATCAATCGCAGCATCGTAACCGTGTAAAACGACTTGTCCGGTCCATTCAACTTCACTGGCGACTTCAGCCGCCGTAGTACCGCGACCGGGTTCTGCGACGCCAACAAGTGCAACGATAATTTCAATTTCAATACGAATTTGAGGATCAACGATGGTTTCTTCGAGAAGCGCGAGAAAATTATCTCTGATGGAAATCGGTAACGCATTGGGAAACGAATCAAACCATTCAGTCGTGAGGGCTTCCACGTCGTCGAACGTTACGTTTCCTTTCCTGGCATCGTCACCATTCTCGTCTTCGTCGTTCACAATTTCTTGCAAACGTCTTCGTTTTTCTTCGTCGTTAAAAAAGGATGGATGCTGGGAGTGGTCGTTTTGTTGTCGCGCCTGATGTCTGTTCAGCGTGTGTTGCGCAGCCGCTTTTTCGAGAAATTTAGGCACCTTGACCCTCTCATGAACGAGAATTTTCTGCACGTTCTCTGGCATCTTTCTCTTCTTCAAATCATCTTTAGTGAGCTGCTGCAACTTCCGTCTTTGGCCAACATTTTCTTCTTCTTCTTCTTCTTCTCCTTTTTGATCGCCTTTATGAAACATCGTCGTGTTCGTACAGTTTGAAAAATCATTCAAACTCTGCGCCGTCTCGCTCGCCATCTCTGTCCCATCGTCATGATAAAACGTCTCGTTGAAATGATAAAACGTTCCGTTTGTATCGCTGTGACACTCCATGAGTTCTTCTTTGAGCTCGTTAAACGGGTTCGGTTTCAAAAACTGCGCAATCGCCGCCGCCGCGTCGCCCGTCACCTCAAAACCAACCCCGAAAAACTGTTCGAGTCCGAACGCTCCGCCTACCACGAACTCGCTCGCCTTTGAGCTCGTAAATATGCTCTCGCCATCAATTACCCATTCGTTTCCGATGGAGCTCGAACTCGACACGCCTTGCGAGTAATCTTGCACGACCCCTGCCGCTAAAGATGCGAACACGTTCGAGAACCGCGTGAGCGCCAACTCCGTGTTCAATACCATTTGAAGAAACCCAGCGGTTGGATTGTTCAGAGCTGCGTTCTGGATTATGAGAAGCGCAATCCTTAAAATCGTCGTCGGCTGTATGATCGGGTTCCACACGGACGCTCTCGCCATTGGTCCACTTTGTGCAGTCACCCCATCGTTGGTTTCGGTTTCTTCTTGCAACAACGCGCGCCTCGACGACGACGAAGACACCGACGACGACGCCTCGAACAGAGAAGAAAGAAAACTCCCGGGGCTGCTGCTTGCGATATCATCTCGCGAACTTTGGTGGTCGAACGCGACGAGGCAACCGAGAAGCGTCCAAGAGAGCACGAGCGCGAGAAAGATTTGCGATTTGAACAGTTTTGTCGATGGTGAATGAAACATCGTGAAGTCGTATTCGAGCAAGCGTGCGTGCGTGCGCGAATGAATGTGTTGTGTTGCTCTCTCTCCGCGTATTTTTTTTTTCAATTGTGTTAAATTTTGCCTCGATTACAACAAGATGTAAAATGTCTCTCTCTTTCTTTCTCTTTCTTTCTTCATCTCTCTCTCTCTCTCTCTCTCTCTCTCTCTCTCTTCTCCCATTCCTTTCTAGCGCACCGTCTGCAAGGCGGAAGGTGTTTTACTCTTGCATTTGCTCATCCGCTTGCCCCGCGGGTGCGGTCGCGACCACGCGTTCTTTCAACTCGCTCTCCGTCGTCTTTTCAAACTGCGGCGTCAACTCTTCCTCTTTCTTCTTCTTTGAACCGAGTTCGCGTTGTTCCGGAGACTCCCAGTGTTGGAACAACGCGAGAATGTCCACGAGACTGACGCATCCGATGGGTTTTCTATCGTCGTCGACGACCCAGATTCTGTGCACCGCGCCCGTGCTCATAAGCTCCAAAACGTCTTCGAGTTTGTCTTCGAGTTTGCAATAGACTCTCCATGCATCGTAGAGAGGATTTTGAAGAGCGGCGTCGAACGCGTCTGCGCCGGCGAACACGCCGTGGGTTATCTTTGGTAACGCGTTGTGACGAAGGAAGAGAAATTGGGAAACCGATAAACCGAGCGCCATGGCAAAATCTGGATCGGCAAAGTAGGAGATATCAGTCTCCGAAAAGGCACCGAGAAGCTTTCCGTCTTTTTCACTCACGATGGCCACGGCTGAGACCGAATTGTTACGCATAACCCGGAATGCATCAATGCACGACGTCGAAGGCGTGACTGATACGATACCGTACGTGGAGACTGGCTTTTGGTCCGAAACGTTCGCTTCGGTGACGCCTCCTCCCTCCACGCGTCTCGACAACGCCGATCTCCCCAAACCGAGATCGGCGAGAGACGCGCCCATGAACTCGGGGTAAATCAAGCTCCTGTTCGTGTACAAATACATCACCAGATCCGACTGACAGACAATTTCCGTAATTTTATTCGTATCTGTCGTTTGCACGGCGAATCTGTGGACGGCTTGCAACAACTCCCCGTCTCCCGGTTTCGCTTTCGGCGAAATCAAAAAGCAGTCGTTGATTGTCTGCGCCAAGTTCTTGTCGCACTGGTTCTCAAAGATCACCGTCCCGTCGAACCGGCTGGGAATAGTTTCCAACCTCGATTGCGCGAATTCTCTCCCCAATCTCGCCAACGCCGCGCACCGTCTCGATTGATCTGCGCCTTGCACGTCAAAATAAGGACTCGCGTCTACTTTCGCGACCAACGCGTCCACCAGATCGCCAGCGGCGAGGAAATTTTGCGGCTCGTAAAGTTGGTTACTCGGGTGCATCTTCACCACCGGCAACGCTTGCACCGAGAGCTCGCCCATGCGCTTCATCGCGTCCGAGGTCGTGTGCGTGGTTGAAAGAATGGACACTTGCGATCCTGAAAGTGAAAAAAGAAAGAGCGTGAGATTGACAACATCGCGCGTTTCCTACTCGCGTTGTTGCGTGTTGTTCCCGCCGAGAGAGAGAGAGAGAGAAAAATATCGAGAGCGGGTACCACACATAAATAAATAAATAAATATAAGACGTTAACGCGCACCTCTCGTCGGCTCCCCGCGCTCTTCTGCTTTCACCGCGAGTTCCTTTCGATCTCTCAGGTACACAGACAAAGGCGATTGCGACAAAAACTGGATCGGAGACGAGTAGCTTTGCGACATGTTTGTTCTTGTTTTTGTATCTATTTTTTCTTGTTTTTTGCGCGTATTTTTTTGTGTGGTAAAATTCGAAAAAAAAACAGTTTCAGAGCAGTTCTCTCCTCAGTGCTTTTGTTGCATTGTGTTTCGTTGCTCGCATCAACTACAACACAAACGAAGCGTCCTAATACTACTTCTTTCTAAAAAAAGTAACAACAACAACATCATCTAGTATTATAAATTCTAGCAGTAAATCTATTCTCTCGTTTTCTACTCAGAACTCCCGAGGATGAGGGGGCGATGAGGGCGCCGCGTTTGCGTTGAAATACCGCATCGCTTTCTGCTTCATTTCCACGAGCTTTCGAACTTTAATGCGAGCGAATCGCAATCTTTCCGGCGTGGCGTCTTCCATTGCTCTTTGCACGGCGCGATGCATCTCGCGTTTTGCCTCGAGGAGTTCGTCCGCGACGGGAGATTCGGATACGGATGAGGAGTATGGGGAGGACTGCGGATTGCTATATTCGTCCGTGGCGGGATCGTACGAGGAACGAAAATGTGCCGACGGCGAGTAGAAATCTTCCAGGACGTCGTCGTCTTCGAGCATGACTTTGAACGAGACCGATTTTCTCGCCGCTCTCCTTTGGTTTTTGTGCACCTTTCGGCGCGAGTCGTTTACGTTTCCTAGGTGTGCTTCTTCCTTATCCTCATCCAAAGGACTTCGGTGATAGTAGGCGCTGAAATCGTCGTCGTCGCTCGATAAGTCTTCCGATCGCGCCGTCTTGTAACTGCTCGCTTGCGTCGAATTTGTCTTTGCTTCTGAAACCGGAGACGCCCCTGTTGAAGCCGGCGACTTTGCTCTTTGCTTCTTCAACGAAGAGCGAAGCGCAGTTGGTGACGACGCGTGCGTGGGAGACGGCGAGTTGAACTTTAACGTTCTGTTCGCGGCAGGTGTTGAGAACGTTTCAGCAGCTACTTCGAGCGGTACATCACTGTTCTTGCGCCAACTGGAAGAAGGCATCGTCGAAACGTCCTCGAGTATTTGCGTTTGACGTTCTCGCGCTGGAAAAGAAGGGGCTTCTCCGTTCGCGTCTACTTTTTCAGAAGGCACAAACGTCGAAACGCTAAAGAGTCCATTCGCATCCCCGTTTCCTCTTCCTCCTCCCGCGTGTCCTTTACGATCCTTCTTTCTCCAACGTTCCGCGTAAAATCGCGCGCACACGTCGCGCAAATAGTTACCCAAAAATCGCGCGTTTTCGTCGCTCGCGTTTAAGTATAGATTTTCGTACAACGCGTTCATGGCTAATCCTGAATCGTCGCGAAATAACATCGTGGACGCAATCTCTCTGCTTTCTGAAGACACCGGCGCACCATCGACGGATTGTAATCGTCTATTTTTTCCGAAAGCAAATGCGATCGCGGCGACGTGATCGTACTCGTAATGCTGCGACCGCAGCACGAGCGGATTATCCGCCACACAAACGTGCTCGAGACGTGGAAAGAAACATTCGTCGCCGAGGAACCGAAACTCGGCGACGACGGAAATATCGTTCGAGGAGAGGTCAATCGTCTCCAATCTTTCCATGTACCGCATCCTTTCTTGGGCTTTGGACAACGACGAAATCGCGTTATTCTTCAAATTTAAGCACTGTGCGTTAGCAAACAAACCAGTCGTCGTTAAATCTGGCACGTCCGGGCCTAGCCCGTTATTCTCCAGAGAAACGTGCGTTAAATTGGGCAAAAGAATCGCCTTTTCTCCTCCCGTCGCCCTCTTCGCAAACAAATTCTCACGTTCAATCTCTTGAACCTCCTTTTCTTCTAGTTCGCCCCCGCCTAGCCACCCGCACGCGTCCAACTTCACGCGCTCTAACCTTTTCGGCAACACCGTCTCTCCTCTCCTCACGCTCTTCCCTATCCTCGTTTCGCTCGCGTCCAAATACTTTAGATTTTTGAACAAATGTAAATCCAGAATCCCGGTCAAGTGCTTGTTTTTTGACACATTCAAGCAGCGCACGTTCGATAGCAGCGAGTGGTTACGTCGCGAGTAGCTTTGCGGATATTTGGATGCATCGTTTGGAGACGAAAAAAAACGCACCGCGTCTCGGAACACGTTCCCGCTCACGTCTAAAATCTGAATTTTGCCAACACCTAACACGAACGAGGAGGACAAACTCTCGGGAATCTTTCGTAAACCGAGAGAAGCGAGTTGCAGACGCCCAGTTGCGATATTCGTATTGGCATCGTCGTTACTCATGTTGCTGTTGTTGTTGTTATTATTTTTAAGCGCGCGATACCAATAGTCCTCCTCCTCCTCGTCGTCGTCGTCGTTCTCCCTCGTCTTTCGTCGCGTTCTCATCATCATCGTCGTCGTCGCTTTCAATGTCACAACGTCTCCACGCGCTCTGATTTCACCACCATCCCGCAACAACACCTCTGATTTTGCAAACGAACGTCATCGTTTGACTCGCTTCTCACACCACGCAGGAGGAGGTAAAGGAGGTAAAGGAGAAGAAGAAGAAGAAGACGACGACAGTGCTTCTAAAATGACCTCCTCTTTACGCGTGTGTGCGTGCAATGACGATGAATCCCCAAAGAAGAAGAGAAAAAAAAGAGAGCAGAGAGAGAGATGAGAGAGCAACCCCTGCGCGAAAAAAACAAAAAAAGGTCGTCGTTTCTTCCAAAAAATTGTTTAGGGTTTAAGAAAAATGGGAAACTTGAAAAATCACACAAGACAAAACCAACCGCACTCTCTCCACTCTGTAAGAATACACTCCCCAGAGCATCAGATATAGCATCGATCGATCGATCTCACTCACGCACGCACGCATCATCATCATCATCATCATCATGAGCAAAAGCTGCGCGGGAATGCTGGAGGAGATGCTGAAATGCGCGGAGCAGTCGAAATGTTATCTTTCTCGTTCTCGTTCTCGTTCTCGTTCTCGACGAGAAAACTCCAACTCGGAGGAAGGAGGAGGGAATGATGATGACGCGTTGGAGTTTTGCGTGAACGCGTTGATGAGGACAACAACAACAACCAACGACGACGACGACGACGACGACGACGACGAGAATAATAATAAGAATAAGAATAAGAATAAGAATCAAATAACAGAACTCGGGTTAGACGAGTGCGTGGTGAAGAAGCAGGTGTATTTGAAGTGCAAGAGAGGACAGATGGACATGCGGACGAGGATGCGCGGGAATAAAGGGTACTGATTTACGAGAAGAATAATGCGCGTTTGTAGTGTGTGTTTGAGTAGGAGTCCTAACGAGAGTTTTACTACGGAACGCGCGAAAAAGGCGTCACTCAAAAGAAGAGTCAAATTCGTCGCGAGGAAAAGCGTCAAAAACACCAGATCGTCGTTTCCGTCGAAAGATGATGTTGTTTCGCCTACGAAAGACACGCAGAGAGCGCGGACGATATCTTTCGATATACGCGCGGAGGAGGAGCGCGATGTACGAGCGGCTGCGGCGGCGTTGCGCGCGAGGTGTTTTCGAACGTCTTTCGAGGAGCGGTGGCGACGGCGACGGGGGAATGAGAGTAGCGACGAAAGAGACGAAGCGTCGTTGCGAAGGGCGTATTTTGAGAAATTGGTGCAAGATGAGTTGCATCAAGATGCGCTGCTTCCGGCGCGGACGGAGAGGATGGCGCTCGTCGTCCCTAGAAGCGCTTTCCTTTCTCAGTCTTTTTCTTCTTCTTCTTCTTCTTTTGAAATAGAAGACGAATATTTAGTTGTCGAGCGAAGAGCAGATGAAATGGGAGAAGAAGAACACAAAGAAAACCAAGATGAAGATACCGCGCTCGTCGTGGTGGCGACGTTAGACTACGTCATCGCAGACAAACTTCAAGGCGAACTTTTATGCGGCGACAAAGGAAACGGACAATCGTTCGATAGCGAGAAGTACGCTTTCAACGAAGCGACGCAAACGTACGAATTTATGCCGAAGACTATTGAAAGGGCCTATTGTTTCAACGTGTGCGTTCTTGGCTCGTACCGAGGCCAAGGATTTGCGCACAGATTGATTCGCGAAGCCGTTCGAAGAGTCGCGCTGAACTCGGTGAAATTTTTATACGTGCACGTAGAACTAAACAATGCGCCGGCGTTGCGCTGCTACGAATCGTTTGGATTTTTAGAGGAGAAGAAAGAGAGTGAGAGGGTGGCGGTAAAGTTAGGACGCCCGCCGCGGAAGTTGCTCTTCGTGACAGTCGCGCCTGTAGCCGAGGCATGTGCATAGTCGTTTAGTTGTAGGTGTTGTAGTAGTAGTAGTAGTAGTACAGATGATTAGTTTAGAAAGTAATTAGAATTCCCTCTCTCTCGTCGTTCTTTACTTGGTCTGATAGGCTGAAAATCGGCTCGCTTCAAATTGTGCCTCTGGCTTCTGAGCGTCTTCTTCCGTCATGTATCTTGACGGCGAACCAACATTCCCGCGCCCGCCGGTACAATTCAGAGACTTTCTCGTGTTTACGCCCGTCGTCGGGTTCGTTCCAGTCGCGATTTTGCATAACTTCATTTGCATCGTATTATCCAGCAAAGCGTCCGAGAAATCGGCGTTCGTAATATTCGCTCCGTTCAAATCGGACGAAGTCAACACGACCCTCGCTAATATCGCATTCGTAAAATTCGCGTTCACAAACACGCCTCGATCCATCAACGCGTCGCTCAAATCTGCATCCGTAAAATCTGCGTTCGCCGCCACCGCTTTCATCAAATACGCGCCGTTCAGCTTCGCGCCGACCAATTTTGAGTCCCGCATCTCCGCTCCTGTAAAATTCGATAACCGTAAATCCGTGCCGTACTTTTCACTCACGTTCTCGGCTCTCAAGTCGTACCCGCCAAACTGTTGCGCGCTCCCTCTGTTGAACTCACCACCTTGATTGGCTTCTCGACTGTTCAATTCCGCGACCGCGAACGGAGGAGAAGGGATTATTCCGGACACAATCAGCGCCGTCGCCACGGATAAAGCGCATTTTGCGCTCGTCGCGAAAATGGTGTTGCTTTCCCTCGCCGTCGTCGTCGTCATCCTCGTCTGACGACGACGAGAACGTGCTTTAGTATTCACCTTTGCTCCCGCTGTTCTTCTCGCGACGACGACGCGCTGCTCAACACGAACGCTTTTAGGGTGGTGGTGGTGCGTTCTCGCACGTAATAACGTCGTCGTCGTCGTCTGTGAGTGTGATGTCATCGTCGTCGTCGTCGTTTAAAAAAGAGGTTTTCCCGTGAGCGTGCGTGCTTTTAATCGTGACGGGAGCGTTGCGTGATGAGGAAAACGAGAGAAGAAAAGGAAACGAGTGATGAGAGTTTTTTTTTTGCACACGAAGAACACGAAGCGGCGAATGAGGTATTTTTGTGTGCGTTCGTTTATAATACGACAAATAACATAATAATAATAACAATAATAATAATAATAATAATAAATAAGTAGTACCACTACCGGTACCAGCACCTATGTACCAGTAGTACTTAAATGACGGAACCGTAAACATTCGAGTTAATTGACGACTGTTCGAGAAGCGCGTCGTCCTCGTCTCTCGACGAATGACTTTGACGGCGTCCGAAAAGACGCATCATCGCGCTCTTTCTTTCGCCTCCTTCGCTTCGCGCGGAAGGAGACACGGCGGCGAAAACAACCGAGGCGGTGAGGACTACAGTCGCGCAGAAACCAAACAGAAGCGTGGTAGTTTTCATCGTGGTGCTCGTTTTCATGTTCTCGCCGAGCTCTGCGTTTCTGAATTCGTCGATATCTTTTATGTTTCGTTTCTTCTTTTCGTTCGTGCTGTTTTCGCGCAATAATCCAAGAGTGGACGTCAAAGTGGCTGCTTTCGATGACGAGGCATCAGCGCCTTTGCATCCAAAAGTTGTGGTGTATTTTGCAGTTGCTACTGGATTACCGTTTACATCCGCGAGTAGCTTTTTGCGTTCCTCGCTCGTTTTCGCTTTGTACAAGAAAGGATTTACCGTGAGCTCGTAACTTCCCTCGCCGACGTTCCCGGGAAACTTGGCAACGAGAGACCCTTTACCGTCTCCGTTCATGCACACAAAGCTGAAGGTGTTTATTACAGCTTCCGCTGAAAATGAACCGGCGTTTGAATCTATGTTCGATCCGTCGCAGGTTTTCACGTGTCTGATTTGATACGGCATCTGCGAAGGCGCAAGCTGCGGACATGCTAACGGTTCGCTGAAATCAACCTTGAAGACATCGTTCAAGATTGACGCATCTACAGCTAGCGGTTGGTTTGCGTCGACTATTAAGTTCAAATTATCTTCAGTCGATGAGTATTTCACACCTGCTGCCGCGAACGAGTCGTAACCGGAGCAAAATACTTTTGCTCGAATTTCCCAAGTTCCGTCTCTCAAACCGTTCATGAAGTATTGATTTTCGATATTCCATGGCAATTTGCATCCTTGTCCGCGCGCAGTGTCGCATTGAACGTCCGCGTCGGACTTATCGTCGTTCCACGCGTTGATCCACTCGCCTTCGTTTAATTTCCTCCACTGGATGCGAACGAATTCAACGTTTTCGTGAACTAAGTGGTCGTATTTACCTTCTTGCGTCCCTTTGTCTTTGGTCCATAAATTCACCGGGTTGGGATTCAAAACGGTGTAATTCAAAACTGGCCACGACTGCGCGTGTACTTTTTTGTTCAAATATTTGTTCACGGTGGTTTCATCCCACTGCACCGGTGGACACTCTCGCTCCCATTTCATATCACCTAAATATGCGGTAGACGAAATTGGATCGCGATACATCCAATCGCCACTCATAGAAAATTCACACGCGGAAACGAGCATTACGCCAATATCCGTGTACTTGTCCGCAAAGACTCCTTTCGAAACTCGCATTGTCATTACGGTGTGAACTAAATCGCCATCATTATTTACGGAGTTGACAGAGTCCAGCGGCGTCATGCTCCCCAAAATTGAAAGGCCGCCCACATTGCTCACCGAAAACGATAAATCTCTCATGTTAGCACCATCGGCCCCTTTCCACGTCTCTCCAGTTGTGAGTACGAGACCGTAAGACATACCCTCTCTGTACGGTGATTCATTCGTGATTATGAGATCGTACAACGCGTCGTCTCCTGGTGGTATAAATTCGTTATTTACTCCAGGCGACCACTCAGTTTGAAGAATCATTCCAGATTCGCGCCACATCGTGTCTGGTTCTCCCGGACATTTCGAGGCACCTCCAATCGTTTTAAACGTTGGTGTGCCGAAGCGCTTATCCGTCGAGACACGGATTACAAATTTATCGTACGGGTCTGGATCACCTAGGGAATAGGAAGTTTCCAAACTCCCATACTTAGCCCACGCCACATTGCGTGTTGCATCAGTTGTTGCCTGCACTTCAACATTACCATTATCGCCGACTGATAAAATCGAAACACTGAAATCTCGCGTACCTTCAAATGCGAGGCCAGCTTCCAATGAAATACCCCAGCTATAATCTCCACCAGCAATATTGTCGTTCACACTCTGAGAAAATGATATACTGTGGCCGCCGCCGCTAAATGTTAAATAGATGTCAGCTTGTGGCCCACCTAATTTGGGTTCCGGGTGGTCATCCAGCGGTGAATACTCAGAAGACTTCGTTTTGGGGTTTTTCGCGAACGTAAAAGGCGCAGTGCTTCCATAAACTGAAGCGTCAATTAAATTTTCAGAGTCTGGAACGTCATCCATACCTCGAGAGTAAAAGCCGGGTTCATCTGGAGTGAGAGTTTTCATCCATGAATCTGCAGTCGTTGCCACGTCTCCTCCTTTTTCGTTCCCAAAAATGGAAGTAGCAGCATCTATCATCGTTTGAGCATAGTTCACCATATTTAGTGGATGACTATAAAGCGGAATCTCATCACCAGGAGTTAAAATAAAACTTGCAGTTTTAAGCATAGCTGCAACCGGCAAATCTTTCAACGTCGGCACTTTACCGCCTAAAGTCATTGCTTCCTTGAGTCCTGGCACGATAGATAAATATTTTTTGGGCCCTATTTCATCCCAAGTTTGTTGCACATCTTTCCATACATCCGTGTCATGAATGTCAGTACTCAAAGTCATACCTTCCGCAGGCCGTTTATATACCTCCTTCACCTTATCCTTCGATAGGGTCCCAAACACGCTTTCATCCGAACTGAGCGCGGCATTAATATCCTTCGACCACTTTAAGTCAATTCCTTTTAAGTATGCCTTTTGATCTTTATCTGATTTCGCTAAAAGTCCTTCAGGATGATAGTCTGGGGAAACCAACTCCAAAGTATATTTCCAGTCGCTGATCGATTGCTTCAAACGACCTTTCCAAATTTCTTTAATTTTCAAAACTTGCGGTATGTTTGTACTTTCTGAAATACTATCATCCGACATTAAAGAGTTCGGATCGTTTGCAACTTTGATCAAACCTTCGAGTTCCGGAATTACTCTAGTTTCTATCGTGAATATTGTCGATAAATATGTCGTCGGTTTACGCGGAAGCCATTGAACTTGAGGAACGACGGTTAAACATGATGGAGCCTTAGAGTCTTTGCTTTTACTTTTACTCAGGTAGTAAAATTCTTTCAAACCAATGCCTTCGGCGCCGTCTGCCGTAGCGATCTTGTACTCTTCGCTTGGTTCCGTCGGTTGTCCAAAGGTTTTATCACTTTTATCATAAGAGGAGCACTCTCCAGATTTCTTCTTCGGAGCGAAATATTCAACTCTGCACTGCTTCTTCTCTGCCACATCTTTCTGCGTTACTTTGAATTGAATAGAGTAACAGAAATCTTTCTTTTCTGCGTTTTTGAAATTGACAGTAGTAAAATAATGATTTGCTGTAGACATGCGTACCATCTTATCTTTCATGAATTTATACGCTTCGTGCGAGTAAGCAGCAGAACCATCGATACCATCACCGCGTGTTATAACAACATCAGGCTCTATGTCATCGGCATCCTTGCAGTCGAACCAATCGCTTTTTTGCTCACCTTCTGAAATTTCAGCTGGAAGTAATCGGATATCTACAACATCGGTCTTCACGTACACTATTTCAAAACCACCACCCAAGATTGTGTCGCCCGAGCGTCCAGGTATACCAGGATCAGCACTAGATTCGACATTGCGACTCAACGTCATGGAGAAGTCCCATCCATCATTGACACCAGAGTTTACACTAACTGATGGGCCATTGATGGAGAGACTTGCTCCTGTTTCGGTTTCAACTGTAATGGGGCCTTTGCCCCCTTCAGGTTTCCCTGCTTTTTCTTCTCCCACTTTCGGTATTATATTTCCTATGGGAGGGGTAGGGCCAGGTGTGGGAGGGTCAGGTGTGGGGCGATCCGGATCAGGTTTCTTTTCTTTCAGTGGGATTTTGGCAAAGTCAAGAACTTTTTTGTCCCCAACCTTCACTTTTCTTGTCCCAATTTGGACTTTTTCTTCTCCTACTTTCACTCTCTCCGTAATTTCGCGCCTTTCGAACTCTTGTTGACCGTGACCTCTTCTGTACTCGTGCCCACTCTCCTGCACCTTGTAACCCCCAAATCTTCCAAAATCTCCCTTTTCATTACTTTTACGAATGCTCGACGTTTTCTTGTTATCGAGATAAACTTTTTCCACTCTCTTTCGATCTTCATACACATCTCGCATTTCATAAATGGGTTCATCTTTGTGCACAGGTACTGACTTCATAATTGGCATCATTTTAAACCGCCCTCCTTCCGAGCTTTCTAACAAATGCCTCCTTCCTTGGTTTTCACCTAAGTCTGCACCCGCTTTATTGGGGTCAAGATCTATCAAAGCGTTGATATAACTAGATCCAGCATCAACTTTTGGCGTGAATTTAAGTTCTGTTTCTATTCCGGCCTTGAAGCCGAAACCCATTGAACCAGTCGCTGCTCTTGTACTTGCAAGACTCAGCGCCAATGAAACTTCTGTTCCTTTAGAAATGGAGGCAACCGAATCGCCGCCGGGTGGATCGTGCACTACCGTGTACACTAATCCACGAACAGGGGCGGTGGCATAGAACTCAACGGCGCTTTGATATCGTGCACTCTTGTCATTTCCTCCACCGCGGACTTTTGACTGCATCGTGACAAGTTCTCGTTGAACTTCAAGATTTGTTACCGCCCAGCCGTCGTCACGCTGCAATCGCGCGAGTACCTTACGACGATATGGGGCGACCAAGTTAGGAATAGCACCGTCGGCGTCAATTGTATAAAATTTCGAAGAATCATCAACTTCGTGTTCTGTTGCATCACTTGCAGGCTGTTTGAAGTTCAAAAAGTGAGTCTCCGCGTCAACTTTTGAAAACACGCAGTCGTCCGACGGCAATGAACTCGAATGGCACGGATTCTTGTCTCCTTCCGGTCCGATATCTTGTTGCAAACGAACGGTGACTTTAAGATTTTCTGACGTTGGAGACTCAAATGTCGAGCACGTGGAAATTTCGTCTTTCGACGTTAAGTGCGCCTCCATAACTCGCATGGACACGTATTTCTTATCTACCACGGGATTCTTTAGCTTAGAGTACATAGCATTCGTAACCCCTATGAGATTCTTTTCTCTCAAATCGTTGTTATTATCTCCGAGGCAAACATCATCCTTACTCGTTATGACATAAAATGGATCTTTAGCAGGATCCGGGTCTTGGGTGTCAATATCGTTCAAGTAAGGAGTAGCGCAAAACCATCCGTGATAGGCGTACTTTGCGTCGTCGTGAATGATGTCATTACTTTCTTCCTTCGGGTTGAGAAGCAAAAGCGTTCGAACCAGGGCGTCTCTATCTCGGAAAAATTGCATGATATCCGAACCTGGCGGTTTGCAAGACGCGCCGACAAATTTTTTACCGCCTTTCAAACCGTTACTACTTTCCCAATTCACGAGCTTCGTTTCCGTCAACGCGCTAACATCTGGCGCCTCGTCCAGTTGAATGTAATAATCCATCGCCGCATACGGCCACTTTCTTACGGTTGGACTGTTATATTTCGTAATCAGAGCGCTTTCTTTGAATTTAGGTAGTTCTAAGTCTGCATCAGTAATCGTGAAACTCGATCCGCATCCATTAGCGGGAGAGATGAGAAATGAGTACCCGGTGTATGTATCTTCGCAAGCACCTGCAAAGAGACCAAGGTCTATGATTCTTTCGGTCACGTCCATAAACACTATCGTTTCTCCACCAACAACTTCGTTCAAAACGAAAGACGTGGTATAGGCTGCTTCGTTTTTGCAGCTCGAATCTTGCATTGCATCATCGTATTTATTGCCGGCGTAGCATAACTTTCTATCCGTCCTTGGCTCAAACTCAGGTCCCGCGCCTTTTCTAGCTTTCGAGTCCGGCCCTCTGTAAGTTGCGACAAATTTCCAACTCGTGCCTGGTGTGGCCGCAAAGTTAAAAAATCCAAGATCGTCGGCATAGATGTAATCCCCCTCGTTAGCTACAACGCCATCGATTATCTCGTAAACGCTAATAACAGCGCGGGGTACCCCGCAAAGATACTCTTGCGTCCGCGAAGCTGGGAAACGCACGACTCCGTACACCAAAACAGACGTATCATCTGATATCACGCAACCTCCAGGTTTTAAATTTTCAATCAATGGCGTTGGCGAGCACGTATATTTCACTCTGCCCTTAGCGACTTTACCAAGGTGAGCTTGCGCCATAGAGGACATAGGGAAATCGTCATTCGAATCTTGCGTTAATTCATCCGTTCCTCTTTCCAAAGCTTCTTGCTCCTTTTCTTTATCATTGGGATCTTTATTAAAGATGTGAATAACGTCCGGTAATTGACGCATGGCGTGGATTTCAAACGTCGATTTGAATAAATTTTTCGCAATACCGTGGGTGGCGTCGGCAAAAAAGACGCGTTCGGAGAGATGGACGTGCTTCGTCAAAGAAACGTGCTCATTTCGATGCGTCGCGAACGGAATGACGTACTTTTTTGATTCTGGTACAGTTACCGGGCCCATTGCAGCTAAATTAGAACGCAACGACGTATCCGAAGACTTTGGTAAAGAGAGTGAAAATCCACTCGTTTCATTCGTTTGCGATTGGAGCCATTTTTGCCAGTTCTCTTGAGTAAACGGAAGTGCGAACTTTTGTGTAGGATGAAGCGCAAAGAGAGCATTGCTATCGCTTTTCGTACCTTCCACTTCAAATAGACTATGATATTCCGTTTCAATCGGCGGATACACCAACCATGGTGTTGCAAAAATAACATCTTGGTCGAGCGCGATGCGGACACTTCCAAATTCGTTTGCGTCCAACTCCCCGTCCTTATTTTGATCAATAGTAGACCAGAACTCATCAGATAGTATCATTCGAGCGTCGACATACTTTGTTCTGTTCATCGCGTAAGCGATGAATTCATTCTTATCGATATTTTTGCTGGAGTTATTTTGATTCACGAAATCAAAGTGTGGCGGCGGTGGTGACGGCGGCGG
>ERZ651776.2368-NODE-2368-length-20554-cov-9.119012_pt1 | contig 20554 bp, 14 predicted proteins | sample MGYA00514761_ERZ651776 | MGnify/ENA metagenome assembly ERZ651776 | reverse complement strand
GGTGAAGATGAAATAATCATTTTACTGCTCCATGCCCATAAGTACGTGGTTGCGTGTAGTAGTCAATCAATGGCACTGCAATGTTTAATAACAGCACTGCAAACGCAACGGCATCCGGAAAACCACCAAAAGTACGAATTAAATACACAAGTAGGCCAATTAAAGCACCGTAAATTAAACGACCTTTATTAGTTGTTGCGGCTGAGACAGGATCGGTCGCAATAAAGAATGCCCCCATCATAGTGGCACCACTTAATAAGTGAAATAGGGTGCCCGGCTCTGTACCAGGTGATGCGATATAACCAATAGCACTACATACAGCTAAACTTACGATAAAACTAACAGGAATATGCCAGTTAATTATTTTTGCTTTTAATAAGTATAAACCACCGGCTAAAAAGCCCAAGTTAACCCACACCCAACCAAGGCCAGCCCATTCGTTAAATATTGGCTTTTGCATGCTTTCGGTAACGGTTAAACCGTGTGCTATGTCTGTTTTAACAGTATCCAGCGGGGTTGCCATTGTTAGGCCATCAACCCCTGCACGTACTTGATCTAGGCTAAACCCAGAGGCCGTAAAATCGGTGAATATTAGCCTTAGCTGATCAGCAAAGCCTATTGGCGTATTTATTAAATCAGTAACAGGCAACCATGCAGTCATTTGTACCGGAAACGAAACTAAAAGCAGTACATAAGCCGCCATTGCTGGATTGAATAAATTAAACCCAAGGCCGCCATAAAGCTGTTTAACTATAACAATAGAAAATAAACAGCCAATAATAATTATCCACCAAGGTGCAAGTGGAGGAATACTCAGTGCCAGTAACACAGCAGTAAGCCATGCGCTGCCATCACTTAATGCAGGCCAAACAGGGCGCTTTCGTATTAGCATTATTGCAGCTTCAAATACGCTTACAGCAACAAGCGCTAGTACCAGTTGAATAAGCACACCTGTTCCAAAAAAGAAAACTTGAGCAATTAGCCCAGGAATACACGCAGCAATAACGCTAAGCATTAATCGCGTTAACGATTTATGGCTGTGATTATGCGGCGAACTGGCCATGGTTAATTTCATGACTGATTATTTCCTTCTTTTTGTAACTTTTTAGCTTTTGCTCTCGCAATTGCAGCAGCCACGGCGGCTTTTTTCTTATCGTCGGCTGATTTAGGTTTATCTGCGTTAATAAGAACTGATGAGTCATCGGTGTTACTTTCTGCACTCTTAGGTGCTGCGCTATCAACTTGAAGCTCTTGCGGCTGAGTTTGTTCGGTATCTTCTAGCGCTTTAGCCACTTTTTTAGCTTTAGCACGTGCAATGGCAGCGGCTACGGCAAAGATACAGGCAACCGAAGAAGACACCAAGAGGCAGCTTGCACCGGAGGTGGTGGCGGGCGCATCGGTGGGCGCATCGGTGGTGGGCGCATCTGCCATGCAGTAAGTGACGGCATCATCGAGGAAGAACGTAGTTTTAGCATTCCTTCTAACCCCTTCAATCGAAAAACTCAACGGCGGGAATAGTTCAGAATTAGTCGAATTTTTCTCCGTTTCATTCATAAAGAACTCAAAAGACTCAGTGAGGAGGCAGCCCTCACATTGGTCCACGGCAGTGTCCGGTTCGCCAAGGAGACATTGGGCCATGCTAAAACCTTTAATCCCAAAAGGAAGCTTGGATTTCGCAACGCAAGTCGCAATGTCAACACCGATGGCAGCAATAGTGGTCGCATTGCACGAGGGTTGGGTAGGAGGCTGAACGCAGTCGTGAAGCAACTGTTCCACTGTTTCAACGACAGCGGAGAATGTCAATGGAAGTGCTCTGTCGAGGGCAATCAGTCTGCAAGACAAGAGTGTGCGTGTATTTGTGCGTGTGTGTTTTGTGCGTGTTTGTGTGTTTGTTTGTTTGTGTGTGTGCATTGTTTCTACGTTAGGAATTTGCAAAATGAGGTGGCTAATGCATGCGTCTTCCTCACCTCTCTGCATAGCATAGACGGCATTCGTCATTTGCATCCGACAAAACTATCACCTCTTCAGAGATTTCTTCAAGGCAGACTTCAACATCACTAGTGGTGCGACTTGCGATACATCCTGGAAATAATTGAGTGAAATTGGGAAAGATTGGTGTCGTGTGTGTTAGCCCAGTGCTCATGCATACCACCCACCACTCACCACTGCCTACTCACTGGCAATTTCAGCAACGTATTGGTTATTTTCCTCCCAGTCACAGGGTGCATCTTCACTGTGACCACCATGACCGGTGTCAGAGGTGACAACGGTGCTTGCGAGAATGCAACAAGCACCAATCAGAAAGTTTCGAATAAGCATTATTGCAGGGGAAGTACTGGTATGGTGGTAAAGTAAACTGATCCGACTTAGCTGGAGTTTTAAATTTATTTTAATTTTGACAGTCAGTTCAGTCAGTTCAAGGAGTCAGCAGCGCCGCTTTCCTTTACACACAGAAATTTAAGCAAAATTGCATCTACAATGCTCCTCAACCGGTCTAGAACTTTCGCGCGCGCCCTCTAGACTCGAGGAAAATTCAGCTCTCATAAAACAGCCTGCCTTTTGAGGCAGTTGTCTGAGTTTCGCGAGATGACAATTCCGTCTCCGAAAAAGCCACGTTCTGTCCTCCTTGTCTACCCCGACATTGCCCTGGTACCTTACCTACCTCTCCACCTCCCTCATTACAATGCTTGGATGTCAGATCCCCAGATTCGGGAGGCGACCGGCAGTGAGCCATTGACCATGGAGGAAGAGGAGGAGATGTGTGAAAAGTGGAAGGTGGATGAAGAGAAATATACTTTCATCATCGTGTCTCTGAGCGGGGATGAAAATGAAATTACCGATATAGGGGCTTTTTGGGGGAATAAAGACGTGGAGGAAGTCAGCATTGGATCTTCGGGAAAAATGGTCGGTGATGTGAATCTCTTCTTGGGTGAGTTTGACCCTGACGAGGGAAAAGATTACGTATCCGATGGCGAGGGGGAAGCTACTGGCAATGGGGGAGGGGACGAGGATAATCGGATAGGAGCTTTGCAGGCTGAACTGGAGATCATGGTCGCCGAAAAGGACGCGAGAAGGAAGGTGAGATTTATCATTTGCGAGCGAACATGCAGCCAGCAGGAGTGTTGATATTACCACGGTGGTGAAATCAACCTGCCTGATTTGCCTCCCTTTCACAGCCCCTTCTACAAAAACTTGATATCAACTCACCGAATTGGAAAAACCGCCCGCCCGCCCAGAAAATTGGAACCCGTGCGGTGACTGCAATGATGACCTACGGTGCTCAGGAAATTGGAATCCAGCGTTTCTTCGTCAAGATCAAAGACGGGAATGACGGAAGCAGGAAGATGTTCGAGGGGCTGGGATTTGTCGTGGTGAGGTATGTAGAATGCTTCGGGGAGACGGAGCTAGAAAAATGGGTAGACAATAATAGGGGGGATACTGAGGGTGGAGAATTGAAGGTGCTTGATTTTGTGGAGCCCTAGATTAGAACAAAATAAATATATAATATAATATAGAGCCGAAACAACCGAAAGCAGTAGATATTTCCACCCCCCCCCCCCAAGCTCACACCCAAACTCGTAGCATTTTACAGCATTACACAAGCAATCGATATCAACTCTTTTCCTCTTCCTTGGTCTCTGACGACACTCCTACATCATCAAATAACTCTAAACATTCTGAAACAAAGTCAGTGGGACCTTTTTCCTTGTGTTCCATTCCCAGTTTTATAGCTTGTTCGAAAACTTTGACAATGTTGGTGCCATCAGCGGCGGAAACAAAGTAGAATTCGAGGTCATTCTGTGAAGCGAATTTGAAAGTTTTTTTTGTCACCTGGTAATCAACATCGATCTTATTAGCCACTAAAATACATGCTATGAGTGTGATTGCGGAGCAAAGGGAGCGAGGAGGACACAACCGTCGTCGAAATGTGTTAGTGCATACCCCCAAACAACGCATTGTTAAGTTGTCCACCCTCCCCATCAATTACTTACGGATGTGCTCGCAGTACTCCCGCAACTCCCGATACCACTCTTTCAATTGCACATATGTTTGCTTCCTGGTGACGTCAAAGACCAAAATACAAACGTGCGCTTGGTAGTAGTACGAGGGGTGCATTTGGTTGAACCGTTCTTGACCAGCTGTATCCCAGAAGTCCACCTTAATAGGTTCAGCATGTGTATCCAGTGTCACATTTTTTCGGAAGAGAGTGAGGGCATAAGTAGAGAGTTGTCGAGGATTGTAGTCGTCCATCAAAAATCGCTCGACTAGCTTACTCTTTCCCACCGCGGAATCCCCTAAGAGTATCACCTTCACATCACACTCTGGGAGGTCATCTCCGGTTTCTGGCGGAGTTTCACTTGTTTTGGTTTCTTCATTTATAGGCATTGTCTGGCCGTGAGGTCTTGTAGACTTATCGTATAGGTCTTTGAGGTAGGAGCAAGCGTCGGATTCGATTCGAGAGGATGGAGGGGGGTAGTGGGGCATAAAAAGGGGGGGTTGGGTTTGTGCACTCTTATTCGGACTTCAAATTTTTTTGGTGTGATGGTGTGTGTTTCAAGCAATTCAGATTCTGGGCATCTGAAGGAAGTCTTTTGGACAAAATACATTGTAGGTCGCTACTACGATGGCAATGTCAAGATGAATCCATGATAAAAAAAAGTCGGAAGAACTCTTCCCTCATCGCTGTCGTGATCAAAGTTAACTTCCCCTTTTAGCATGTCTGAGTCCGACCCACCAGAACCACCTCCTGCAGCCCCCCCTCCCCCCGAAGCACCATCCTCCGAGGTAAATACTAATGCAATCGGAGTGGACACTAGCAAACCGCGCCCCAAGGATGAGTTAACTCTTGAATACATGGGGTACACCTGCCCCCAGGAATATGTGAACGATTACACCCCCATGGAGTTTGAGGAGCTCGTGGAACAATTCGCCCATTATGACGTGGACAAGAGCGGCAACTTGGATCTATTTGAGATACAAAAAATTCTCCACGAAATGGAGCTTGACTTTTCTGTCGATTCTGCCAAGGCTTTCATGGACGAAATCGATGACGATGGATCTGGTGTGCTAGACTTCTCCGAGTTCGCAACCTTTATTGCGAAGGTTAAAAGTGGGAACCCGAAGTTTGCCGCTTTCGCTAAAATGTCGGACACCTTGAACGCGACCCCGGTCGCGTTATTGGAGGACCAGGCAAAGCAGCGTGATTTTAAGCTTAGCTTTGAGCTTGTGGAAGAGCGAGAGGAAACCTCCATGCACCCAAAGTTTTTCGTGATGGAGGCGCATTTGACCGGCACATGGCACGAATTCGACAGAAAAACGGGAGAGCCAACCATCTACAAGGGCATGAAACGATTCCAAGGAATTGGACACACTACCCGGGAGGCCAAGTTTAAGAGCGTGAACGCAGCGCTATCGAAGCTGCGGAGCCTGATGCCTGGACTCAAGTACGCCCCAGGAGAGATTCCCGAGGAGTGGACCTCATGGTTTATTGACAATCTGAAGCGTGGCGTTGATGCCCACCAATTATTAAAAGGGCTGGCGACGAAGGGTTTCCAGGCAGCAAAGAATCAGGCCATCAAGCATCGCGTCATGGCATTTCAATCGTTCAAGGAAATGCGTGAACAGTTCCCTGATCTATACCCCGATCCAGATCACATGAATCCTAACGCGAGTGCACTGAATCCTGCTTGCTTGCCAGAAGAGTGGCAACAGTGGTTGGACGAGCGCTTGCGAGACGGAGTGGATGGAGAAGCGTTGCTTGAGGTTCTGCGAGACAATGGAGTCGAACTCGCGCACGGTCTATTACGAAACGACGATGGGACGCGGTTGGGTGATAAAGCTCTGCTACAGAGCCTACTTCGGAATGATGGGGGGGCAGCAACGGACTTCAAGACTCCGACGCTCCGAGATTTTTTCACTTGCGCTGCGCAGGGTGACAAGGGTGACGTCCTGCTTTACATCAGTGCCGGTCAAAACGTTGACCAATTGCAGCCTAATAGGGCGACCTCGAAGGCCTCCACAGCTCTGGCGCTCGCGGCTCAACACGGCCATACGGACGTCTGCGAGGCCATTATAGACGTTGGCAAGGCGGATATCGACCAAAAAGACCACCTTGGCAGGACTGCACTTCATTACGCGGCAAAAATGAGGCAGGCCGAGACTATCGAGCTAATTTTGGATAAGGGGGCTGACATGCATTTGTGCGATAACTACGGCAACACCCCCTTGCATGTTGCCGCAAGGAGCGGTAGTGAGGACTGTGTGGATGTATTGGCATCTCGAGAAGAGGAGTACATCAGGCAGGTGCTGAGTGGGAAGGCCATGGTAACGAGCACTCCCGGAGAGGAATTGATGGGCAGGCCAGGCGTCCACGTTGGGTTTACCGAAAAGTTATTTCACAAGATGATCGGCGAGAAGATGAAAAGAAGTGAGGCCCAAAGATTCCTGAAGGATTGGTGCTTCGAGGCGGCAGAGCGGGTTTATAAAGCCGTGAAGCCTACGGAGCACAGAATGATCGCGCCGCCGACGAAGGACATCGTGGAACACGTCGTTGCTCGATTCGACCCAGACCCTGATTGTGGTTTCTGGGTGGGTAAAAAAGGAGAAGAGCGGTGGATCAAGGCCGTCGCTCAACCGGCTCACTTAATCCAGATTTTGTCGTACACTTTTAAGCATTGCTACGTCGATGCAGTCAACCACCTCAAACGGACACCGTTGCACGAGGCATGTTTCGAGAACCACTGCGGATCGCACACAGATTGTATCAGGTGCATCGTCGATCAGCACAGATGCAACACCCACGCACTCGACATGCACGGCAGGACAGCTTATCAGTTATTGCTGATGGATAGAGGGAGATTGGGCGAACCGTCCGGGTCGAAGATGAGGGAGTTGGCCATTACGGAGAGAAGAGAAGATCTTGTCGAGAAGCTGAGGGCAGATGAGATCAACAGGGAGAAGAAAGAGAACGCCGATCGCTTGAAAGCCTTGCTCGAGGACTGTTGCCAGCGGGGGGTGAATTTAGATAAGGAAACTTGGGGGATGATGAGGGAGATTAGCGATAATTTACGGGTGTACGCTGAGTGGATCGAAATGGAGGATAGCGACACAAAGAACTTGTTCTACGCGAGGCAGTTGAAAGAGGAGGGTCAGGAGGAGGAGGGGGGTGAGGGCGAGGGCGAGGGCGAGGGCGAGGGCGAGACCGCTGTGGTTGCGAAAGTTGAGGAAGAAAAAAAGTCCGAGTCTCCCACTGCGCTTACGAAAAAGGAAAAGCGGCACCGGAGACAGTCGATGAGGGCACCCGTCTTGCAGGACGAGAAAGACGAGGCTAGTGCTTGCACATGGACAAGACCCGGTGAATTCAACACCAAAGCGAAGATAAGGGAGGGCTGGAGTTTCATTCTGAGCAATTCACGCTATGTGAGGACTCATGTGATGTGGGACGTCATGATCGACAACATCTCCGGCGAAGAATTCTACAAGAATGTAGAGACAGAGCTGTGCCTGACGGAGAAGCCACCCGAGGCAACCTGGGAGGGTATTTTCCCCGATAGTGTGGCGATCGAGACTTTGGGTTTGCACAACGAGTGGGAAAAGAGGAAGGATGTCAACGGAAATATATTCTATACTAGGGACAGTGAACATTTGCTGAAGCAGCTAAACGGCACCAACCGATTCGTGAATTTGTACTTTGATCACAAGGAGATGGAGGTGAAGGAAAAGCTCCCCGAGACCGCTCACAACAACGCTAGTTCTGTTGGTGCTGATAAAAGCGACAAGAAGGAGAAGGATAAAAACGACGATTCGTCTACTGGGGAACAACAACAACAACCGCCGAGTGATCAAAAAAAGGGAGAGGGAGAAGTAGATGTGACGGGGGATAGTGAAACAGCCGACGCGGTGGTCGCCCCTTCCCCCAACGCCGTTAGAAAAATGAAGCAGGCCAAGCAAGAAGAGGATCTGCCACCGGCCACGCTTGTGTTGCGCGAGCTTGACGAGGAAGCGCAAAAGACCTGGCTTGAACGCAAATTTCGATGGACAAAGCCTCCCGAGGCAATCCCAAAAATGACGACCAAGGAGAAGATGGACAAAATGAGGAAGAAGGCAAAGCTTAAGTTCTTGGAGGATCTGAAGAGGGAGAAGGAGAGAGCCGACGGAGATGTCTTAGCGGATGTAATGGAAGAATTGGCGACCCCTAGCCAGCTAGCCTATGTGCCGAGAAAATGGCCCGACGGCACTTTCAAGCGCGTCCAAGGCTGGGCCCTGTGCAGACTCAATACGGAGAAGCCGGCAACATTGGGGTGGCAGATTGTGCGGGACCCCGAGTCGGCGAAATTCTTGCCGGTCGGTGCTAAGGTATTCTGCGGAAAGAGCGGTTGCAGCGGAAAATTTGCAGCGACAATTATAAAGTGTGTCAATCCGCTCCACTACGACATTAGCTATGACCGAGACAAGGAGGAGGAGGCCGCTGAGAGGGCCGGATACGAGAAGGCGAAGAAAATGGCCAAGCTCGCAGGTAGGAAAAAGCCCCCACCTCCCCCCCCTTATGTTCCCGAGGAGGCGTATGGACTGTGGAGAGGGGAGCTGGAAGTCGAGGGCAAAGAGTTTTATTCCCATTTTGAGACGGGCGCCTCTTCATGGTTTCCGCCGAGAGAGATCGTCTCGTTGCGGAAGGGGGAGGAAATCACTGATGTCGACGCAAACGAAATGTTTTTCCCTTGGCCCGCTTATAGTGCAAAGGAATGGGTCGCGAAGATAAACCCGGCCTTTAGTATGCACCGACGAACGCTAGCAGGATGGGAGGAATACCTCGACTCGGAAACAAATGAATTATTCTACTGCCACATTGAGAAATTCCGTTTGGAGGAAAGTTTATTGTTACTGCAGAGACACTTTCGTGCTCGATATTTTTTCCCCATCCCAGACCGATGGGAAACGGCCGCATTCCAGTTCGAGAAGCCGCAAGAAGTCGCCGCCGCGGAGAGGGAGCGGCAGGGTTGGGCTGTTTTGAGGAGGAGGTCGAGGGTCGAGAGGAAACTCACTGATGTGAAAGATCTCGAGTGGACGCATTACAGTGATCCTGTCACCGGTGAGAACTTTTTCTTTTGCGAGAAAAGCGGCGACAGTCAATGGGTTGCTCCACCAGTCCCCGACATGGCGCGAGCACAGGCCCGTCGAAATGCCCAGGCGACTCTAAAAGTTGGCGACAGGATCTTTTATCGGTTCGGCGAGGACAAGAACGAAACCATGTGCTTCGTCACACAGGTTCGACAAAACGACGATAACTACGACTTTCTTTATGACATCGCCAAGCTCGTATGCTTGAATCCGAACGCGCCGAATAAGAAGGTGGTGCCCAGCTCAAATAGAGACGAGATCGTAAAGTGGTGCCCGAGAGGTTTACTTAGGCAGGTTCCGAAATCTGCGGAAGAAGTGAAAGAAGAGATTGAAATGGTGCAGTGGAAATTGCAGCTCCGCAGGGCCCGCGAGAGGGATGAAAGGAGTGCACAGAGACAGAAGGAGCTCGACGCAGAGAAAGCCCGTCTGAAGAGACGGGGCGGTCGGAAGAAAGCCGAGAGGAAGAGCATGTCAGCAGAAGAGGTAGCAGCCGCCCGAGACCGCAGGATAAGCGCCGAAAAGGCTGCTCGCGATCACGAAGAGAGAAAGATCAAGGAAGAAAAGCAGAACAAGGCCGTTCTTGCTGCGGCGGCCAAGGCCGGGGCGACTGTAAGCGCTGTAGAGGCGCAGAAGCGGGGGGGAGGGGTAGCGGGCAAGGCAGCCAGGGAAGGTGCGGCCGATAAGGAGGCGGCCATTCGGATGGAGCAGGCAAAGCTCGACGCCGATGCGAAATTCAACGAGAGGAAGCAGATTATCAATGCCCGTGCGGAAAAAGAAAGGAAGTTCGAAAACTATTTGAGCGGTATGGAGGACAAGGTTACGACGCCCCGAACACAGAGCAGGAGGAGGGCTCTCAGGATCGTGCACAGGGCTATGCTCAGGCAGAAGGAAAACTTTGTCATTTGCGAGTGGGGCTGTGGGGAGTGGGTAAAAATGGGTCAACCGCAGCACTTCCACGAACACGAGAGGTGCAAGAAGAGGATTATACCATGCACTCTCGGTTGCCCTTTGAAGCATACCGAGGAGGATTGGATGGCACTGGCACCAGGAAGGACAATTAGCTTGGTTCAGTACCACGAGGAATTAGAGTGTCCGAGGAGGTTGGTACCCTGCGAGAGAAGGTGCGGAGAGTGGGTGGCGTTTAGCGATCTGGAGCTGCACATGACGACACTTTGCGTGAAACGTCCCTTCCCGGAGCTTTACTGTCGTCTAGGTTGCGGGGAGACATTCAGCGGTGGCGCACACAGGATGCTCCAGTGCGAGGAGGAGAGGCTGGAACACGAAAACGAAATGTGCCCCTTGAGACTGTGCAGGTGCAACTGGAAGGGTTGCGTGGCGCTCATCAGGGCGAAGGATCGAGACAACCACCGGCACAAACACATCAAGAGTACCGGGATAAGCGTGTACCCTGCACCGGGGGTTTATGTGTACACTGTGCCGGAGAAATGTAACCAATTGAAGGTGCAGGTGTGGGGCGGGGGCGGGGGGAGTGGACACATGAGGAAGTACAATGCCGGTAGCGGCGGGGGGGGGGGGTTTGTCGAGGCGTTGATCACGGTGAAAGCTCGGGAGAAGCTTGAGCTTTGCGTCGGACAGGGGGGACAGAAAGGTGTTTATGGGACACAGGTTGAGGTAGTGAGTTGGGATGGAAGCGAGGTTAATTTGGAGGACAAATTCGGGACTGCAAAGGGCGGGATACCGGGGGGCGGCGAGGGACACGGAGGAAACAAGATTTGTTGCGCGGGTGGAGGAGGTGGCTACAGCATTGTCCAAAGGAGAGGGCCCATGGGACTGGAGCCGATATTATGCGCGTCGGGTGGGGGAGGGGGCGCCAGTAGGAACGGGGTTGGTGGGGGTGGACTGGACGGAGAGCTGGCGGGAGTCAAGGTGGACATGAGGAACGGCAGGATGGGGAGGAGTTGGTGCGGTGGTGCGGGGGGAGACAGTGGTGATGTCTACGGCTGCAAATTTCCCAGCAGCAGCGGTGGGCCCTGGAAGGGCGGTGGCGGCGGAGAGTACGGCGGCGGCGGCGGCGGAGGATTTTACGGTGGAGGAGGCGGAGGAACGAGCCCTGGGATCATCGGTGGTGGTGGGGGAGGAAGCTGCTACATCGATACTTCTACAGTCGTTGACTACGTTGTCATGCAGGGGAACGGGAGGTTTCCCGGTGGAATCGATCGGAAAATTCCAATGGCAACAGGCATTGGCGAGTGGGATTTGGTCGGAGGCACTTGCGGCGAGGGTGGCACTGGTGACCCCTTAGAAGTCAGCGACGGTCGGTGCGGGTGCATTCGAATTTTCAGGCCCGGGTTCTTCGACGAGGAACTGTGAACAGAACACAACACCAACCGACCCCCCACATGATTTGATAAATTGTTGCAATAATGTATGTCCAGAAAAGTGTTTGCGCTGCGAGCGAAGCATTGCTGCCTCAGTAATGCTCACTCACGTCAATTTTTAGATTAGATTTGTCCCTAGGTTTGAAATTCAAATCTGAGCGACGAAGCATTGCTGCCTCAAAAATGCTCACTCAAGTCAATTTTTAGATTTGTCCCTAGGTTTGAAATTCAAATCTGAGCGACGAAGCATTGCTGCTTTAGTAATAATGCTCACTCACGTCAATTTTTAGAGTTGTCCCTAGGTTTGAAATTCAAATCTGAGCGACGAAGCATTGCTGCCTCAGTAATAATGCTCACTCACGTCAATTTTTAGAGTTGTCCCTAGGTTTAAAATTAAAATCTTCGCTAAAACAAAATTGGCACAAAAATTATGTCACTGTCATAGTGTGTGTGTCGTCCATTCAAAAGAAGTTGCTGGCCTGCTTCCGGATATTTGTCGGTCCTCCGCGGCCACGCTCCATAACCGTACGGCGCTGCGCGTTAATATTAACGGCATGGCTGGTGTTGTCACCGGTGAAACTCCCCTTGCGCTGGTGAAAATTATGGATCGATGTTCCGTAGGTGACCCCAGCCCCGGCCGCTCCACTGTTACTCTCACTGTAGCTATTGGATCGTTCGTTGGTATTCATATTCCAAGCGTTACGAGTCTTGTTCTGGCTGCCGTTACCATAGGACGGCGGCTTCGGATGGTTGGATATCAGCTGTTGGTTGCTGTTGAAACCCGCAAAGGTTTCAAATGAGACTGCCGTCAGCTTGACCGTGGCCGGAAGGAGCTGGCTATTCTGCTGCGAAAGCTGCATCTGCTGTTGAAGTTGCGCCTGACTCAGGTTACCATTGGTCGACGTGTGGCTGTTAAGCCCGCCAACTCCTCCTCCATTGTTTGCGTTGTTGTTCCTCGCCCCGCCTGCGACTCCATTTGTATTTTGGTAGACGAGCATGTTTCTGTCATTGTGCAAAAAGTGCAGAGCGCGTTCTCTCTCCTCCGCACTCACTTCTCGCCCGTCGATGACGAGGATCGAAGAGAACATATTCAAGACCGTCGGTCTGTAAAGCTGCTTTCTCGTCACTGGGTTATTCGCAAAAGATATGTCCTTGGGATCGCAGACACGGCAAAGTTTCTCAAGTTCCACTATGTCGTTGATCCTGTTGCCGGCACAAGAGAGTACCGAGAGGTTGGGAAGATTCGGGAAGTTGGAGAGGCTGCGTAGGCCATTCTCATCGATTCTCAATTCCTTCAAATACTTCAGCCCAACAAGGCTCGTAGCATCGAGCCCGCGGATTCGGTTCTTATCCAGCACGAGTTCACGCAGCGAGGGGCAGTTTCGGAGGCCGTCCACCCGGGAGATATCGTTTCCGGGGAGATGCAACACATGCAGATTGGGTAAATTGAAGAGCTCAAGATCGCGAATATCGACAATTCGATTGAAGCCTAATTGCAGGACCTCGACGTTGATGAGGCCTGGCTGCGTGGGTGACGACGAGTCGCCGCCGCCGCCTCCACCGCCGCCGCCGCCGCCGCCCGCTGACATTAGCACGTCTTCCTGTTGCGTAGACGGACGACTATCACGCCCCCCCCCCTCGCATATCTCCTTCAGGCTCCGTAGGCTCTCCACCTTGTTTCTGTTCATGCGCAATACGCTGAGGCTGGGTAAATTGTTCAAACTGCTCAGGTCCACCATGTTATTGTTGTCGAGCGTAATTTCCCTCAAATTTTTGAATTCAGGACCCCCCAATACCTCAACGTCCTTGATTTTGCAGTCCGTGAGGTTGATTTCACGAATGTGCTCGTAGAAGCTGTGTCCGACTTTCTCCACCACAAACTCCTTGGTCAATTTCCCGCAGTACTTTTCCTTCGCCATGACCAGCTCGTTGCTGTGTATCCCGATGCCATCCAAGACTTTCAGCTTCTTCAGTCTATAAAGGGTGTACAGCCTGTAATTCTTGTCACGACAGAATGGGTTGCCACTCACATCGAGGATAATGAGCCGGGGAAGGGTTTTGAGTCCGTCCATCTCGTTCACCTCGTCAAGTTCGTTGTTCCCAACGTAAACCTCCATGAGACTGTGGCAATCGCCCAGGCATCGCACGCTTTGGATCTCGTTGTTTTCGAGCGAGAGTTGAGTCAGCCTCGTAAAGTTTGCAAAGGAAGGTAGCTTGACGATTTTGTTGTGACCGAGCTCGAGTTTGCGAAGGCGAGCGAGGTGGTCGATATTGGTAATGTACGTTATACGATTGTTCTCGAGGCACACCTCTTCCAGCTTAGTGCAGTCCGTCAAGCCCTCAATGAGAGTAAGTTCATTATCAGGGAGGGAGAGGCGCCTCAGGTTTCTGAGCGGAGACAGATTGTCAATGAATTGTAAGTTCCTGCCGGGTATGTGGAGGTCTGAGATTTGCAGCATCCACTTGCTGTTCGTTTGCGTCATTTTCATTGTGGAAGGAGTGACCGATGAAGGAGAATTTTTTGCCGCCTTGCCAGGACTTGTGGACGATGTCGCCTCGTCGTCATCATTACTACCACCGAGAATTCCTGGACGGTCTCCATCGTAGCCGCCTCCGCCGCCACCCTCTCCTACGCCAAAGCGGCGTATATCCTCCACTCTGATGCCGACCTCTTCCCCACCGACACCGACGCGGTCTCGCTCCGTTACAGCACTTCCGTCGAGAAGGTCCAGTACTGGCAGAGATTTGAGTGCAACTGCCTTGTAGCACGATGCCTTGCACAGGGGGTTATTCCTCAGATCGACGCGTTTCAGCTGCGTCCCGAGGACTTTTCCGAGCAGCTTCACGTCCTCGGACCTGTTGATAAGATTGTTGTTGAGCTCGAGCTCTTCCAGCTGCACGAGGCCGCGTAGATTTTGGATGCGCTTGATCAAGTTGTAGCCCAGTTCGAGCCGCCTAAGACTGGAGAGACAATTCAAACCTTCAATTCCCTGGATCTCGTTAAATGAGAGAATCAACACGCGCAGATTCACGCAGCTTGTCAGGTTCTCAATCTTGCGAAGGCAATGTCCGTGTAGATTCAAGTATAAAATGTCAGTGTAGCTCGCAGCGCCAGAAATCGACAAAACTGCCTCGGGCGTCATCAAAAAAAGCTTGCTCTTCTGGGGTAGCTTGGGCGACATGTTGAGGGCATTCGAGTAAAGTGTATCCCTCGTTTGGGAGTACTTGTCGCAACTCGCATCGATAGTCTCGGTGAAGCTCTTCAGGGGGAAGAGAAAGGGCAGCATGTCGATCGCGGACTGTTCGGACGGCGCGGTGTTATTGGTCGTGGAGCTTGCAGCAGCCAGCGAAAGCTTTAACTCTTCGAGTCCGGCCGCCCGTTCTGTCTTGTCGTAATTAATGTTCTCGTCGGTAAGATAGTCAAAATCAATGAGGTATTCTGGGAGTGCCAAGGCAGAATTGAATATGTGCCACGATTTCGTCTTGTTTTGAGGGGCGAGGCTGCTGGAGTGTTGTGTGTCGGAGGTTGTAGATGCCCCATGATTTTCGAATACCGATTGTCCGTTTTCAAACATCTTGGGAGAGATGTTCATGCCGTCCTCAAGCTCGACACGGTTGCCGACGAATGTCTTCACGAGAAGCATCTGGCCGTGGAGGTAGTTGGTCTTGTTTCCGAAGAAATTATCGTCATAGTTGTATTTACGGCTTTTTTCGTTGTTGTTGTTGTTGTTGTTGTAGTTGTTGTTGTAGTTGTTGTTGTAGTTGTTGTTGTAGTTGTTGTTGTAGTTGTTGTTAATGTCGTCGTCGTCGTCGTCGTCGTCGTCGTCGTTGTCGTCGTCGTCGTCGTCGCTGTTATCGCTTTCTTTTCTGTTGTAGCCGCCGACCGAGCAGCGCTCGCTGTCTGCTCCGTCTATTGTAGAATGCAGCAGAATGCTCTCTTCGAAGCCAAAATTGAGGTACTCCTGAGGCGAACGAAATCCATCCTCAGCAACCCTTATGATCTCGTCATTCTGTCCAGTCTGCCCCGCCAAAGAGGGGCTTGCGCCGTAAAATAGATATTCCAGCATTCTTTTCGGAATTTTTGCCGGAGCTGCCGATGCGTTGTTGTTGGCCGCGGTGCTGTACTTCGATTGTTTCTCCTCTTTTTTTGTACTCGCGGGCCTCTCCGCCGTCGCCGTCGTCGCCGCCGTCGTCGCCGCCGTCGTCGTCTTTGAATCACCATCCCCCCCACCCACTTTCCCATCTTCTACATCCTTTTTTTCAGCATTTTCCTTCTCCTCCTCTTTCTTGCGCTCGTTCTTCTCCCTCTTTGCATCCACCTTGGCGTACCCCTCCAAGCACTCACGCACTCGCGCCTCGAACCGATGCCTCAAGAACCGGTTGTGTATTCTAGTAATGCGGTTTACCCGTATCCCCTTGATGCCAAGCTTTTGAAAAACTGGATTGTGACTGATGGAGAGCCGGCTGTTGACCAAATCGTGACAACTGTTGAACCAAACGTCGCTAGGCTTTCCCTCTTCCACCCTTATATTACCACCCGTGTGAAATTCGAGCATCAACCGCTTGATCGTGTTGTTGGACGTATTAAAAACTTCTTTCTTGACGCGCGTCAAGATTTTCTCCATCTTCGCCATGTGGAGGTTGAGCGCGTTGACCGCTTTCGCGAGAGCTTCTTTCTTTTGTAGCAGAGCGTCGTGAGATGAGGGGGAGAATGGGTTGTTTCTAGTCGGCGAGCTCGGGGGAGTTATCTCCTGGCTGCCGTTGTTGCCGTTGGATGGCACGAGCTCACCCAAGAGGTTGACGCTCTTCCCTCTCCACTCTTCCATTTCTAACCTTCCTCCCACGTCCTTCATCTTCCGCAGGAGCATGTTAAGCGTGACATTCACACTGGACAGCTTCTCCTGGTAGATTTCCGTAGCGCGATGGCTGACGTTCGTTGCATTGCGCTTTAACGTCTTGGCGCGCATGTTGTAGTACATCTTTTTCTTCATGTAAATGGATTGACTCAGCGACTTGGCCTCGTCACTTATAAATTCATTGTCGAGGGAGGTGATCTGGTTCAAGTGGTAGAGCGCGTACGTTTGGTAGTTGCAGAGCTGACAGACTGGGTTTGAGCCAAAGTGGGGGTCGCTTAGGGCTAGAGACCTGAGCTTGAGGGAGTTTCCCAGATTTAGGAGTTCCTTAAAGCAGCCGATTCTGTTGTCGCTTATGTTGAGCTCCTCCAACTGGGTGTTGTGTTTCAAGTGGGAGTGGATCCGGTCAATTTTATTACCGCATGCCCACAGTGAGCGGAGGCGGATCAGTTTTCCAAAACCGTGCAGCGATGTCAGCCGATTTTCGTTGATCCACAGTTGTACGAGTGATGTCAGAGGGGCGAACGACTTGCGAACGGAGGAGGTCGTGAGCTTGTTGCCGGAAAGATGCAGGGATTGAAGGAAGGTATTTTGCGAAAAGGTTTTCGGTCCGAGGTGAGTCAAACTACAAGAGGTGACCCACAGCGACTCGAGGAGCGGCAAATGCGACAGCCACTCGTCGATCGTCGTCAACTCAGGCTTTTTCGACGTTTTTTTGCGTTTATTTTTGGTGTTGTTGTTGTTGTTGTTGTGTTAGTTTTTTGGTTTGTGAGAGATACTGGTTGAAGAGACAGACAGACAGACAGACAGACAGACAGACAGACAGACAGACAGACAGACAGACAGACAGACAGACAGACAGACAGACACACCGCAAGGGGGGCTCGAACCCCCGACCACAGGATTTCAACATATATCTTAAAAGTCCTGCGCTCTACCGACTGAGCTATCGCGGTTAATAAATACTTTATGGACCCGGAGGGAATTGAACCCTCGACCCCCAGCTCATAAGACTGGTGCTCTAACCAACTGAGCTACAGGTCCCTTGGTACACCGTGTGGGGTTCGAACCCACGCATCCGAAGATACAACATCTTAAGTGTTGCGCATTAGACCACTCTGCCAACGGTGTTACACCGTGTGGGATTTGAACCCACGCATTCGAAAATACAACATCTTGAGTGTTGCGCATTAGACCACTCTGCCAACGGTGTCTTGTCTCGTCGACCGGACTTGAACCGGTGACCAATTGATGGCGCTTGTTGTTTTCACAATTACAGTCAACTGCTCTTCCATACTGAGCTACGACGAGATTACACAACGCGGAGATGATGCGCTCACCTTCACAAACTATAATGGTGTGCTCTCTTTAAGCGTATACTCGCATATACTTACCCAATGTAATATAAACAAAAGGGGGTTGCAAGTTAAGTAAATAAAAAATATTTATTTCGCAGTTTATAGACGTTTTTTGGTCTTGAGTTTATACACATACAATTCTCTCTACACGCTACCCTAAACAATACACATTCATCTTATAGGTCTTCCCAACTTTCGGGGATATCCTCTTGTGCCTCCTCCTCTTGTGCCTCCTTCTCTTGTGCCTCCTCCTTCGTCTCTTCAACACACCAACCTCCGTCTTTACCCTGCAGCCATATTTGGCCGTCTATATATTTGACGCCGTCCTCTTGGGCTGGCGGCGTGCGCTGCTGCTGCTTCTCGGTGCGCTGCTTCTCTGTGCGCTGCTTCTCTGTGCACTGCTTCTCTGTGCACTGCTTCTCTGTGCACTGCTTCTCTGTGCGCTGATGCTGGGCTTCCGCGCTTGCGATGCCCTTCTTTGTGCGGGCGACCTTGTCGTGGACTCGCTGGTAATCCTGATAGAGTGTTTGTAGTTTCTTGCTCTTCTTACCGTTGATGTAGTTTTTACCGTTCATATCGAAGCATTCGGACACCTTGGTATGAACGCCGCGCGCATCCGTCCAATCGAAGACGTGTGTCGGATGCTCGCTCTTGACGAGCGCGTCGATCTTCGTCTCTATGGCGCGCTTCTCTTCCTCCAACTTCGGGAGGATGCTGTCCTTCTGGTGCATTGCGCCGCTGCTGGACCGGGACTTGGACTTGGTGTTCGGGGTCGTGTTCGGGGTCGGTGTCGGTGTCGGCGTCGGGCGCTTGCGAAGGAGGGTCTCTGTCCAGATTTTCTGGATGCCGAACCGGGTGGTCTGCCGCATCTCCTTCGTCGCGTAGAAGTAGTTCGGGGTCGAGAAGAACCACGCGAAGAAGCACATCGAGATGGTGATGTGCTGCAAGAGGTACGCCTGCGTCTGGGGGTCGGTGTGCTTCTTGACGAGCAGCGTGACGAACCATTTGAGGCGTGCGGCGTCTTGTTCGGTTCGAGGTGCCGCGTCGGACGCGCGCATGTCGTAGACCCATATGCTGGATATGCTGGATATGCTGGATATGCTGGCTTTGCTTGGGGCAACCATCACCACGTTCGGTTCGACGCGCTCGAGTTCCTCTGCGATGTCGGTGCGCGTGTGGAGGTCGCACAACACGCGGTTCATTAGTGAGGCCACGTGGTAGAGCGGTTCCTTTGCGGTGGTGGCGTTGAACACGTTGGCGTGGCAATCCCGGGTCCCGCGCTTCTTGTCCCACGATGATGCCACCTTCTTGTAGGTGCGCCCGATGGTTTGCGTGGTGGAGGACATGATTGATTGATTGATTGATTGCTTCCTTGCTTGTTTGGTATTTTCTTGCTGTATGTCTTTGTTGTGTCTTCGGATATGTGGTGGAAAAGTATTTCAATTTTATTCTGCGAGACATTGCTTGCTTTTTTTATTCGTCGTCGTCAACACTTTCGACGTCGTCAACACTTTCGTCGATGCCCTCTAATAGTATGTTTTTGATGTCATCGTTGAACGCGGTTTCGTTGAAAATGGCGTTCATTCTTGCATCTACGTTCCCTTCGGTTGGAACCCCTTCGGTTGGAACCCCTTCGTTCCAATTGTCCGCGATATAGTCGGCTAGTTTCACATCGATTGCTTCGTATGCGTTGATAAGATGAACGGGTTTGAAGGTGTTGTTGACCAATATCTTGTAGCTGTGTTCGTAAGGGTCTTGTGGCCAGGGAGCTCCGCTTGCCAATTCATTGTATGACCGCATCTTATTTACGAACTCATCGAACGAAATGATTTCCTCGTCGCATTCTTCGACGGGAGGAGTTAGAAGAAGAGTGCAGACCATCTTGCTTTGCTTTACTTTGCTTGTTATGGAGAGAATAAGGAGGGGGAACATGAATCAATTTTGTTTGTTTTGTTTGTTGTTTTGTTGTTTTGTTTGTTTTGTTGTCTATGGACCCGCGTAGACGTAGAGTTTCTCGTCGTTGTGCGTCTTGGTTTCGGTCGGTTTGTGGAAGCGGGTTTTGCTGCTCTGCGCGGCGCTGCGGTATCGCTTCATGCTCCATATTTCGGTGAAGTCGCTTGGTGCGCTGGTTTCGGACACCAGGACGATGTTGTCCTTCGACCACTTTCGGACGGTGTCCCAGAACTCGTCGTTGTCGAAGGTGTCGTATTTTTTCACGCCTCGTCGGTATTTTATGGGGTATTTGGTCTCTTGGTAGGGCGGGTCGCAGTAGATGAGTTTCTTGGACGGCGACGCGATGTCTTGGTACCGCTTGTTTGTGAATTTGACCTTCTTTTTCTTGATGACAGGTGCGATGCGTTGAAGGCTGTTGCGCATTTCCTTGCAGAAGTCCTCTTTCTTGTCGCCGAGATATTTTTGGGAGTATGCGCCGAAGAAGCGGCCGCCGAAGCTCATGCCAAACCCCACGAACGCCTTGTGCGCGCTGGGCGACGGGAGTTCCTTGGCGGCGTTGTACTCCGCTTCGCTGATGGACTCCGGATACACGATGGTGTCGTCTTGCACCGCCTGCCACATCGCGATGAGGTCGGGGTGGTAGTCGTTCGCCACGATCGTGCGCGCGCCCGGCAGGTCGGTCATGTGCTTGAAGACGCCGAGGGAACCGCAGAAGGGTTCTAGATACCCGTTGAGCTCGCCGTGCCCGCGGTTCTCGTTCCAAATGTCGTGAAGGGTCGGGGACAGATGTTTGCCCAACCGTTGCTTTCCGCCCAGATACTTCATATGTGATATACAAAGACATTATAATCGGGTTGTTCTGCGGTATTGCTTTTTCTGCGGTATTGCTTTTTCTGCGGTATTGCTTTTTCTGCGGTATTGCTTTTTCTGCGGT